>OGLS01000327.1_pt1 | contig 47917 bp, 82 predicted proteins | sample 1572881 | NCBI WGS metagenome assembly OGLS01 (sample SAMEA2582013, study PRJEB24529) | metagenome | biome: Human gut stool | place: China | collected 2011
GTGTCCGCTGCTGGTGTCCGCTGCTGGTGTCCGCTGCTGGTGTCCGCTGCTGGTGTCCGCTGCTGGTGGCGTTCCTCACCATGTAGGAACGCCACCAGAAAGCGCGCGAAAATGTAAATAAACCTTTCATTTTGGACTGAATATTAAATAACGGTTAAAATAATAGAGAAAAATGTGTGTATCTATTGCACAATAGAGAATATTATGTACCTTTGTAGTGTAATCAAAAACAAAGATTACAAGAAGCCGCCGGGGCTTCCCAAAGCCCGGCAAATAGATCTTACCTAAATGAAAAAAGGCCGACGTTACAGGAACGCCGGCCCGGAAAAAGAAAGATACGGATCTTTCCAACTGTGACAAGTTCAAAGATACGTATTTTCCCCGTTCCGTCAAAATTTTGGTAAAAATACGTTCTTTGAAAAAAAACCGTATAAACGTGATCCGCGTTCCGGCTGGTGATCCTGTTCACTATCATAGTTTGATATTTTCCCGGCTTGCATAGTTTGCAAGCTACGCACGAAAGCAAACGGAACAAAGTACACGCGGCGCGGTTAGTCTGTAACAAATAATCCGTGAAAGATAGTACTATATTGATACGGGGCAAAGGAGCTGCAAAGTGGCCTAACGGGTGGACTATGTCTATACGTGTCGTTCGATTCGACGCTTCCGTACTATTAATATATTACTAACTTAAAACTATAGGAGAAAAAGCTATGACTACAAAAGTATCTAAATCAGTATTGAGACGTGACGTTAAGAAAGTAACTAAAAAGCTAAACAGATCACCGTTTGCGGTTATGAACACAATAAACAAAAATCGTGATCAGGAAAAAATCAAAAGATACTTAGATTTTTACGGTATAAAGAAAGTTGATCTTTCTATGTTGTTAAGCTTCGAACTTGGAGACGGTTTGCCGGTATTCTGTAAGTTAAAAAGATTATCAGATATTGAAACACTGGACGGAAATGAGTTGAAAGTTGTCCAGATCGGGAAAACATATTATGAATACGTTCCTATAAAATTCGACGAAGACGATTTTTTTGCAAGCTTGGAAGGTTTGCTAAGAATAAATCAGGCAAAGGAAAAAAAGGAAAAAGCAGCAAAGGAGAAAGCAACAAAGATAGAAACTAAAAAAGCCGAAAAACGTGAAACTAAGATAAAAACTACATTGCAAGCTTTAAAGTTAGAATTTTTAGACGCTTCTGAAGATATGTTACAACAAATTGCAGAACGTATTGTTGACGCGGCTTAATCTTTAGGGTGTATGGATATAACCGGGGATCGTTACCCCGGCACCCACTACAAAAATATACTACTATCTTACACGGCCGGAGAAAAAGATACCTACCTATGTAATACGGCGGCACGTGTGCCTCTGTTGCATATAGGGGCGCACGTGTGCGCCTATAGTCATCCAGGCCACGAGTCTGACGGTATCCAGGGCCGCGAAATCATAATTCATAATTCTATGGCATAACTGTACCCGTATGGGTGCGGTGTGTCCTGCAACGTGTTGAACGATCAGTCAGGGTGCACCGTGTCCGTATGGATTCATGTACGGGTGTGCTATGCCCTGTTCAATCTTGGGTGTATGCCGGAGTAGTTAACCGGAAAAGATCCATACTGTTTTAGCGTATGTATGGAACGGGCTGGGAGTTATCCGGGCCTATGGAATCAGCGTACCATGCGGACACGTGTGTCTGTATGGCGGTGCGCCTGCAAAGGTCGTCTATGCGAAAGGTGTATCTGTGAACGCTATGCAAATAGTGTATCATGGTGCATATAGGCGGGTATGCGTCAACGCACCGATAACCAGCTTCGGGGGTGGTACGGAAAACCCCTACCTATGTAGTGCTATGCGCTTTCGGGTGCATGGCACTTCTTGTATGTATAACTATAAATTTTTTAGGATTATGAAAACTATCATTTTATCTGTATCAATCGTATTGTGTGCTTCTGTTTTTACTTCATGTGCTACAAAGTTTGAAAAAGCTTATGAAGCTGAATGTAATTATCGTCTTGCCAAAGATGGTGTATGCTATGAGGTTTCAGATACATTGAAGTTTCACCGGGAGTTTGTACGTGAATATGAAAGTATGGACGTGCTGGAAAAACAAAGATACAGCTCATATCGAATGAATCGGAAAGCGGAAGAAGAAAGAGAATGGAATAAATTCCAGGAAGAGCAGAAAGCAATAGCTTCTATGCTTAATGATTAAAATCAGGCCGTTCACCTTTGCCGGTGTACGGCCTGCAAACTTCTTAAATAGTTTGAGTTATGAAAAAGCAAATTAAAGTCATTCTGTGCTGCGTGTTTTTATTCGTGGCTTTGTGTTTTGCCGGTCGTTCCGACTGGAGCGAACAGGTTATCTATGTAATGCCCAAAAGCGCATACGAAAGTATTAGCGCAAAGCTTGGCGAAAATTGCAGCGACTACGAAATAGCAAAAGAGTACGTAAAAAATAAATCGTACTACGACGCTATGGGGTATTAATTCCATGCTGGAGGTGCTTTACGGTACTTCCAGACGCAATTACTAACTTAAAACTATAGGAATTATGAAGCTTTTAGATGTAAACGGTAAAAACGTAAATGTAGAAATCGGTTATGTATGGGACAGGGAAGACAAATACCTTGTTATCGTAGACAATGATAATAAAGTTAAGTATGTAGTAAATACATGGAGTAGCACATTTAATAAGGAATCGGTTGAATATTTGGCCTATAAATTCGCAATATTTATCTCAAAAAGCGAAAATGTTTGCTACTCACATGACAGGAAACCTGCAAGAAAAATTTGTCATAATGACGATTTTTGTAGGTATAAAAAAAATTACAAAACTATATCTCCGTCAGAATGTACAGAATTAGGTTTACGTTATTAAACAAAACTGATTCCTGTTTATATCAGGAATCAGTGCTATGTCTAACTAAAACTATGGAATTATGGATAAAAACAGAAATTGGTTTGGCGTAGATGCCAACAATGAATCATCGTTATTTGATTACGGTTTTCTTATGCGTTACCATGGAAATGATGAATATCAGGTGATATATCTTGCAGGCTATGAAGGAGACAAACCTTTATACGCATACGGATGGTTCAATCCGAAAGAATGGGAAAAATATTTTATTGACACCATGGGAGAAAATGAATATCCGGATGCAGCCAGAATAGCTTCTACATGCTGTATGGAAAATGGGAAAGAATGGCTGGATGACGTAAAAAACTTTCCTCAATATATGTTGAGTGACATACTTTCCTATTATGGATATGATGGCGTATTCGGAGGAAATTATTATGGGGATTTTTATACGGTACCACAAATCCGGAAACGTCTGAATCGTGCGCTTTCCTGACTATTACCCGGTTCCGCCTTGCAGCGGTGCCGGATGCTATCGTATAACTAAATTATCGGAATTATGACACAAGAAACTTTTAATCTGCTGAATCACTTGTCATGCGAGGGGCTTGATAACTGTTGTTATGGATTCGCACAAGACGTAAATACTGAAGATTACTTCGGTACTATAGAAAACATCGACCTTGAAGGTATGTATCTATATATATATCAGAGTAAAGATGACTGGTTCTCCCATATTAAGGAAAAGCCGGAATATACCTTTGATCTGGACGGAAAAGATAATCTATTCCTATTCAAGCTTGAGTGATTTATACAGGCGGCTGCTGATTATCCGGTAGCTGCCTGCTTTATGTCTAACTTAAAACAAAGGAATTATGGGAAAATATCATTATGAATACTACCTGGTATGTGTGGACTTATGTAACGGAGGTGCAAAACGCGGTCCGTACCGCTCAATACAGAATGCGAAATTTGACAGTCATTTTCTACATGGTATATGGCATGTAAAAAAGTCAGAGTCTACAATTAATATCCAGCCGGAAGCAGCCTGAAACTGCTTCCGGCTTCTTTTATGTCTAACTTAAATTATTGGAATTATGGAAAAATCAAAATTAGTCAGAGCAAGCGTATATGTAGGTACATATAAGAAATATAATGAAGGTTCGCTGGCTGGCGCATGGATGGAATTGGCCGACTATGAATCGAAAGATAAGTTTATGGAAGCCTGTAAGGAATTGCATAGCGACGAGGAAGAACCGGAGTTTATGTATCAGGACTATAATAACATACCGGATGGCATGATAAACGAAAGCTATATAAATCCTCTTTTGTTCGGAATCATTCAGTGTGCAAAAGATATGGATGATACAGAAACGGAAGCATTCTTTACATTCCTTGATATGGAATTAGGAGATTATTCTGATTACAAAGACGGTGAGGAACTTGTAGATTTATTTCAATCTAAGTATGCAGGGGAATTTGATTCAGAAGAAGCATTTGCCACTTATATGGCTGAAGAAAAATGGCCGGATGAGCTACAAACAGAGTTTGGTATGTATTTCGACTATGAAGCATACGCCAGGACATTGCTTACAAGCGGGTGGCGTCATCATGGAGATTTTTACTTCTCTGTACGTTAAAAGTTTCTGCAGGTTTTTGACAGCCTGCATTAACCTATTGTCTAACTTAAATTATTGGAATTATGATAACATTACAGGAATTAAAAGATTCAAACAGAGCTTGGAACGGAAACGGTTATTACTCAACTGACAAGGATTGGGAAAGTAATTATCAGATAGTAAAGAATATAGAAGAAAAATTCTTTACTCACTATAACAAATCACTTATGCAGCCGCAGAAAGGTGACATCATAGAGTTTGTAAATTACAACAGTCTTTACCCTCATGCTCAGGTTGAAAGCGTTGATAAATACGGAATGATGTATGTATGTGAAAACGGCCGCACATGGACTGACGGAAAGCATTTCTCTACATCGGGCGGTGCGTTTACTCATATTCACTCTTCAAAATTTGAGTTTGTGGGATATGATGAACGTACTTTCTGGACTTGGGGGTGCTATGGTTCTGGTGCCGGACAAGGAATTTACTTTACAGTAAAAGTAAAGAAGTTCCGACAAAAAAACATGAAGATAATACCTAAGCATAAAATATATTTCAACAGTCCACACTACATGAAAGAAAGACATTCAAAGGTAGTAATTATGCAGGATTTCATGTACATATTTAAAGAGTTCTATACTATCAAGGTATTTAAAGAATGGGCTGGATATGTAGGACTTACTTACAGAAAAGATGATTCCGGTCAGTATTATGCAAATCAGTTTCTAAAAAGCGCATATTTCTGGAAGCTTGAAGAACTTCCTGAAGGATGCAAGCCTGTAGAAGATATGTGCAACGGTAGCAAAGTAAGATGCTTTGCTCATAACGATGGCAAAACGCTGACTATCTATCGCCCGAATCCAAATGCAAAAGACGTTTACATTCCCATGAGTTAACCGAATGCCGGTGGGAGAGTGATACTCCTCCGGCTGCTATTGTCTAACTTAAATAAATGAATTATGGAAACTACAATGTACAAAGGAAAACTGAGAAAATATCATCTGCAACAGTATTGTCAGGAACTTCGTCTTGAACAACTCAAAATTTGGGACAGGTACGACGAAGACCTTAAAAACAAAAAAGAGGATATAGCATTCTTCTGGTACCCCGGATGCGTGCTATGTTGCGACAGATCAGTAGAAGATTTTCAGTCAAGGAGCTATTTTGAAGTTGCTCGTATATTTCACTCCGGTGAGATAGAATACAATTTGGACTATCAGGAAGTGTCGGAAGAAACCAAGAAGAAAATTGAAGAAGCTGGGGAGAGAATAAAACAAAAGAACAAAGGCAGATGCAGTTCTGATTATTAACAGCGTATGGGAGTCTGAAACTCCCTACGGCTGGCATTGTCTAACTTTTAAAACGAATGAATTATGAAAGTAAATGAACTCATTAAAATCTTGCAGAGAGCAAAACCTGATGCGGAAATTACCGCTACTGTAAACCTCAGTAATAATCCTTCGGATAATGAAGAGGAGGACATCGAGTGGTTATCAGTTGATGTATTCCATGAAGACTGTATAGATGAATACGATTTTGTCGAACTTTTTATCTATAAAACAAAATAAGTCATGCATGTATCAGAATTAAACAGAGACCAGTTGACAGAACTCAAACAGAGTTATCTCATGCAACACAATGAAGAAGTAGGAGAGGGTACTTCTTATGACGAACTTGCCAGAGCTGACAGTATTATCTCTGACGAAATGATATACGAAGCTTATTCAGGTATCAATTTCACAGAAGATGATTTTTCCTGCTAAGGAAAGCCGGACGGAGAGCGATACTCCCTCCGGCTACATAGTCTAACTTAAAATAGAGAATTATGGGAAATCAAAAATCAGGATTATTAGTAGTTGTATTTGATAATGATGGGAAAGGTGGCATTTCAGAATGGTTTGAATATTCAAGGGAACAGCCAGACGAAGTTATAAATCTTCTCAAGTATATGCGTAAGAAATATAAGGCATATTGGTGGGGAGAATATAAAATGTATCGAAGAAGTAGGAATATAACCCTTTATCAATCAGGACATGTAAATGCTGATTATGAAGGTAAGTTTAGAAAAATAAAACCTCGTAAATCAAATTAGCTACTAACCGGTCTAAGTCTGCGATCTTAGCCCGGTACTGTTGTCTAACTTAAAAACAAGCAGAATTATGAAAAGAGTATCATTAGAAAACATGATGAAAGAAGTGTTCAACAACGGTAAAGTTATTAAAACCGAGACAAAAGACACCGTTTATGGAAATGAATGTATGACCACCATACAATACGGAACATTCAAATGCAAACTTCCGGTAAGTGGAATAGCCGCTACATTGAAATATGCAAAAAGTATGAGCCGTAAACCCACAGAAAAATTCCCGGTACCTGCCAGCCAAAACATACTCGCATTTCTATATAAGTTTAAGAAGGTAATACCTTACTACATTGAAATGGTAAATTCAGGAAAAGGTAGGCGATGGTTTGAAAACAGAATGTACATCAATTTTCCGGAAGAAGCCAAAGAAATCATGAAAAGTGCAGTTTTCAGTACAGAATCCGACCGTAAATACGCTCTTTCAACCATGCCAAAAGCTTGGGAAGCATATAAAGTGATTCCAAAAGCAAAAAAATCAGTAAGATTAGCTGTATAATAAAAGCATAACCGGAATAGAAAGTGATTTCTTTCCGGTTGCATTGTCTAACTAAAATTTTGGAATTATGAAAGTAGAAAAGAATTTAATCGAGAAAGTAGCTAATGGTGAAACATTCATGAAAGGTGAACCAGTAGAAATAGCCAAAGGTATTCTTAAACCCGGGATATGGAGCAGATTCAGAAAATATGCTTTCCTATATGAAGGTGACGATAACAATCTAAACGATTTACAAGATTGTATAATTGATTTTCCTATTTTTGCTGCCGAAGTAACAGTAATGGATGTTCCTAAAGAAGTTCACCCTGTAGGTAAATTGCAAATATCTGGGATGCTTCCAAAATACTCCTTAGAAAAACTATTCTGGATGCTTAATGACGATGAAAATCTCAGGTCATTGTGTGAAGGTAAGATATTTAAAATAAGAAGCGTAAAAGGAAAATTTAAGCTGTCTTACAATTTCCTGCAACAATGCTTTGGTGACGAACTTATACCTATGAAACAATGTCTTGAAATGATGCGCATCTAACCTACTTCCGGATTCAGGTTTGCATCCTGATCCGGAACCGACGTGTAACTATAAAATAAAAAGAATTATGAGCAGAACAAGATTTAATAAGAACGGAACGGTAAGCATATTAGGTCTTACAAAAGACGAGTATAATGCGTTACGCAGTGTTATGTATTCATCTAAAAGATGTTTTGACGAACCGGACGAAGATCAAGGTTATTATAGTGACGATGACTTCGTTTGTCTTCTGTCAAAAGAAGAAAAAGAAGCATTAGATAATTTGGAAATATAATTCCATCTACCGCTGTGAAGCGTTAGTTTTTAAGTTAGTAAATCAGCCGTAGGAAAAGTGATTTTCCTTCGGCTACTTGTGAAAAATGACTATATTTACAACGTCAAACTTTTAGAATTATGGAAAAACATTGGAAACCATTAACAGAAGCAAATGTATCTAACTTCATTGGTAAAAAAATAGAGTTTACAGCAGAAGGATACGAAATGAACAGAAATTATCGTGGCGTAGCAATTATTAAATCAATAGATTTAACAAAAAGGAATCCACTTGAATGTGATTGTCTGGAAGGAGATGATCTTTCTTATGCCTTTATAGATGACCATGGACTATATACAGAAAACAATGGAGAATCTTATAGAGCATTCAAGACAGAAACAGAAAGATGCCTTTCCTATACAGATGGGTATAGAGAAATCTTCATTAATGAATTATGAGACTCTTAAATTCATAATTTCATACCGCTGCGAAGCGAAGTTTTAAGTTAGACAAAGGCCGACGGAGAGTGATACTCCGCCAGCCAGCAATGTTTAATCTAAAACGTGAGGCACACGGAAAAAACTGTATAGAGTCATGAATACTAGTTTTGAGGATGTAGTAAAAGCAACAGGAAAGAATTTTGAATGCGAACAGTCTATAAGTGGATATTACCGTCTTGTATGCGACGGGGAAATAATTTTAGACGACAGCGCTTGTGAAGATGTAAACGGAACTGAACAGGAAGCGAAAGATTTCTTTGCGGAATACCTGCTTGAATATGAAGTTCCGGAAGATAAGAAAGGATTCCGTTGCGGATCATTTTTTCTGAAATGATAATAATCATAATTTCATACCGCTGTGAAGCGAAGTTTTAAGTTAGATCAAAGGCCGACGGAGAGTAATACCCAGTCGGGCTACAATTTTCTAATCTAAATCGTGAGGCACACGGTAAAAACTGTATAGAATATGGAAAAGAAATTTATTTTGACTGACAAATTCATAAAACTCGCAAGAGGAAAGAAATTGTTTCAAATTAAATGCGTAAAATCATTTAAGTATGCCAAAGAAGGCGACTTGGGAGGTTATATTGAAAAAGAAAGCAACCTTAGCCATGAAGGTGATGCCTGGATACATGACAATGCTCTGGTATTCGGTGACGCTCAGGTGTACAACAATGCCCAGGTATATGATAACGCAAAGGTATATGATGACGCAGAGGTGTATGGTGATGCAAAGTTGCATGGGAACGCCCAGGTGTATGGATATGCCGAGGTGTATGATAAAGTTCAAATGCATGGTAATGCCCAAGTGTATGACGATGCCAAGGCGTATGATAAAGCACAAATACATGGTAATGCTCAGGTGTATGGTCGTGCCGGTGTGTATGGCGGAGCAAATATATATGGTAATGCTCAGGTGTATGACAATGCCGATGTGTATGACGGAGCACAAATATATGGTAATGCTCAGGTGTATGACAATGCCGATGTGTATGACGGAGCACAAATATATGGTAATGCTCAGGTGTATGGCTATGCTGAGGTGCATGAAGAAGCTCAAATATACGGGTACGCTAAGGTTTACGATAGAGCTAACATACATTGTAATACTGAAGTGTATGGCGGTGCCAACATATATGGTGACGCCTGGGTATATGGCTATGTCAGTATATATGAGAACGCCCACGTATATGGCGGTGCTCATATATATGGTAATGTTAATGTATATGGTAATGCTCATGTATGTGGTATTGCCACTGTATGTGGCAATACTATAATATGCGAGAATGCCCACGTATATGATGCTGAGATAGATGACAACGAATCAGTATACGGGTCTACATGGATACGTGGTAATGCCGAGATAAAGGACAATGAAAGCCATTGCGGGTTCAATCTTTCAGGTCCATTCATTAGCCACATACATGCCTACCGGACTAAAAAAAATGAAGTGGAAATTACTTGTGAAGATTTTCGTGGAAACATGGAAGAATTTGAAAAGGAAGTAGATGAAACGTATTCAGGGAAAATATCCAAAGAGGAGTGCAGTCGGATAATAGAAGAAATCAGGACAAAGATTGGTTAGGATGCACACTCGAAACGAAGGAGGAAGTATGATGATGTAGTCTGGTTTATCATAATTTCATACCGCTGCGAAGCGGAGTTTTAAGTTAGACAAAGGCCGACGGAGAGTAATACCCCGCCGGCCTTCTTCATTTTTAAATTATAAACGTATGAATAAGAAAAGAAGAAAAGAAATCGAAGACGTAAGAGAGTCGTTGAGAAAAGTATATGAGGAACTTGAAGAACTCAAAGACGAAGAACAGGAAGCCTTTGACAATCTACCTGAGTCTTTCCAGGAATCCGAAAAAGGAGAGCGGATGCAAGAGTACATAGAATACATGGAAGAAGCCCTCTCAAGCATTGAAGAATCAATTGAAAGTTTAAACGAAATAGAGTAAAATTATGGACGGAACAACAATTTTCTCAGTTATCTGCGTCCTGCTTTTCGCAGGTTATCTGGTGGTAAGATACCGCCGATACAACATTCATCGTGCACTGAATCTGCCGACAAATCCTCCGCGTTATCCGGACAGTGCCATTAAATCGGCCAAGGAAATAGGTAAATTCCTGTTCACCCGTGCGGAGATTTGCGGAGTTCACTTCATGACGGCCGACAAAGATACGGGCGTTTCCTACGAAGCTATCCGCGACATCTCTCGTGGGAAAGACACACACATAGTGAACTTCCTGCGCATGGCTCACTTCCTGGGCTGTGAGGTGGTGATACGTCAAATCGGTACGACCGACACCGAGGACCCGGCAACAACTCCGCAAGTTTACGAGGAAATGATTGCTAACATTGAAGAGGAAAACAGAAGATAAAACATACACTTCAATTAATTGATAATCAGCACCGGTTCAGGCGCGAATCGGTGGTTTTTTGAATTTTAGATTCAATTTTAATGCGATTCTTGCTTAAAATTGTTACATTTGCCATGCAAAAGAAAAACAATGAATTAACCATTAAAGCAGGGCAAATGATCTACACTAATCAACGACGCAGGGAGCTTAACAAAGCTCTGTTTTCTAAACTGCAAAATCCCCTTATTACTACGCTCGCCGAGGAAGGCGACTCACACATTTTTCTTGAACATCTGCCAAAGGATGCCGAGGAAATTCCCACAGACGACTGCCTGATGCGTAATGTGCCGCGAGGTGTGCTGCCGTGGAACCAGGTGATGCCGGTATTCATTCCTGCTATGTACAACGGGAAGAAAGCTTATCTGGTGAACTACGTGAATAATTCACAGAAGAGCATACAGACGGCGCTCGAAAAACTGAACACCTGCGGAATGTATTACATTCCCGGCATGACGCTGGAGAAAGGAGTGGATTATGAATGAATTTAAGAAGATGGCCATGCAGGGATGCCTTATCCTGATTGGCATGGTACTGGTAGCAGGATTCTGCCTGTATGGAATCATTAGTCTTATAAAACAATTTATCTGAAAACGGCATGGAAGAAAAAAGATATTACTACAAGGTGTCGCTATCGAACACGCATCGCGGACGCTGCATTCAGGAACTGATTGATAAAGGAAATAGAGCGGTGGAAGCGGCCAACGAACTTGCCGCCTGTCTGGGTGCTGAATCGCGGACGGACCGTCCGGGACGGCTGTTCCCGGGAGTAGGAATCGGAAGCCTGAAGTTCCATAGAGTTCCCAACCTTTTTGCCTACCAGTTTATCGGTAAAGGAGAATATATACCGAATATGCAGAACGAGAAAGGGCAGGAGATAGCACGTAAAATCATGGACCTGCCGGACGTGACCTCCGACGATTTCCGGGTGGCGTTTGGCATTCCCATAAACCGACAGCACACTCCTCAGTGGTTTATCTACAACGGAAAGGCGTACCTGTGCAGCCGCTATCCGCTGGGCGAGGAATACGAAACCATCCTCCAGCAGGAGTTTGATTCAAAACGGAAGAAAGTATGAGCTACCAGGTGAATCTTTTCCGCAAGCCTCCGGTAATTGGTGAAGTAGTTTCGCGTGCGGAATACCGCGAGATACTTCTGGCACGCATGGCTGCCGGCGACCTCTATGCGTCGGAAACGCTGACCATGGTGCGAAAGGCCGACATGGCGCTGGATGTGCTTCGTGAAAAACCTATATACAAAAGAAAGAATGAATCCGTTTAATATTTTTCTGGTTGCTATATTAAGTGTAGCTTTTGGATGGAGTATTCTTTTTGCAATAGGAATAACTATTTCTGCATTTAAAGAACTACTGAAAATGATAAAACAAATGATGGAGGATTGACATGGGATGTTTTATTTGTGCCAGGAAAATGGCACGGAAGATTTCCGAAAGAAAAAGCTACGGAAGACCAGAAACGTCGTGTGGGTAAAGACGGACTGATTCAACATAAATGAAAGATTATGGGAGAGAAGAAATTCAAGCATGTAATGATAGATACGGAAACGCTGGGAAGGACACCTGGAAGCGTGGTCCGTTCGGTGGCTGCCGTAGAGTTTGACCCGCAAACGGGTGAAACCGGACGACAGAAGGTGTGGAAAATAGACCTTGCCGATTCTATCCGATACGGTTTTAAGGTAGAAGCATCTACACTTAAATGGTGGATGATGCAGTCGGACGAAGCACGACGCGAATTTGTGGAAGGAGCAGAAACACCACTGGAGGATTTCCTGGAGGATTTCATGCAATTTATAGCTGCTACGGACGAAGGGAACGACTTCACGTTATGGTGTCTTCAGCTGGATTTCGACGTGGCTATGCTTCGTTCCATGTATTCATGGTATAACCTGAACGTGCACGGATGCGACGAAGAAGTGCTTCCGTGGAACTTCCGGAAAGTGCGCGATGTGCGTCCGTATATGGATGCTCTGGATAGTGCAGGTCTTCTTCCTCCGAAGGTGGCGGACAGACACACTCCGCTGGCCGACTGCCTGGCTCAAATAAACTGTGTGCATCTGGTTGAAAAGAATAATCTTGTAGTGAGATAGTGATATGCCGCAAGCAAGTATTTTCAATATGGATTGTATGATAGGAATGGCTTCTTTGGAAGCTCATTCCTTGGACTGTATTATATGTGATCTTCCGTATGGTGTGCTGAATAAACAGAATCCTCATGCAAAATGGGATACGGAACTTCCTCTTGATGAACTGTGGAGTCAGTATCGCAGACTGATAAAACCAAACGGTGCTATTATCTTATTCTGTCAGGGAATGTTTACAGCCCGTCTGATGATTAGCAATCCAAAAATGTGGAGATACAATTTAATCTGGAAGAAAGGTACACGAGTATCCGGTTTCCTAAATGCAAACCGTATGCCGTTACGTAATCACGAAGATATAGCGGTATTCTACCAAAAGCTTCCTGTATATCATCCCCAAATGACAATAGGGGAAAAGAATCACGGAAGAAATACGAGAGGAACACAATCAAATAACAAATGTTACGGAAATTTTAAGGTAGTAGATACTGTATTTACAAACGAGAAATATCCGCTATCGGTAATAGATATTCCCAAAGAGCATGACAGCTTTTATCATCCTACACAGAAGCCAGTAGCACTTTTAGAATATCTCATACGAACTTACACAGACGAAGGTGATACAGTGATGGACAACTGTATGGGTAGTGGAACGACCGGTGTAGCTTGCATGAATACAGGGCGTAACTTTATCGGATATGAGAAAGAAAAGAAGTATTTCGATATTTCTCAGGAAAGAATATTTTCAGCTCAAAAGGAAGTAAAAAAAGAATTGGTATGCCAATAAGCGAAACATATAACATGGACTGCATGGAATACATGCGGTCCATACCCGACAAGTTTTTTGAACTGGCCATCGTGGGCCCTCCATACGGGTTAGACAAAAAAAGTACCCATGGAAGAGGTAAACTTAAAAACAGGTGTCTAAACAGGGGAAATATCCAGCGATGGGACATCCGTCCTACAAAGGAATACTTTGATGAATTGTTTCGCGTAAGCCAGAATCAGATTATTTGGGGAGGTAATTACTTTCCTCTTCCTCCAACAAGATGTTTTGTATGCTGGGACAAAAAACAAGTTTGGGAAAACTTCTCTCAATGCGAATTTGCATGGACATCGTTTAATAAACCAGCAAAGCATATAAGCATATCAAATAAGGGAGGTAAAGCAGACAAGGGTAAATTTCATCCCACGCAAAAGCCAATCGACCTGTATGCTTATCTTTTACGTACTTTTGCTAAGCCAGGTGATAAGATTCTGGACACTCACCTTGGAAGTGGAAGTAGCAGAATAGCTGCTTACAAAATGGGATTTGATTTCTATGCCACAGAGATAGACCGGGAATATTTCGATGCGCAAGAAAATAGATTCCGTGAGGAGTGCATGAATGAGATTAATACCGCAAACGGTAAACTAATACAAGGAGATTTATTTAAACCATGAACGTCACCACCGACACAATAAACCACATATACCAGTATGCCACCTACCGCACAAACGAGCGATGCGGAGAAACCGTAACCGTTCCGGGACTTACGGAAGGTGCGCATACCTTTTGCCGTAGCCGGCTGGAAGAAAAATATATGTTTGTGCTTTCGGCTGTGAAGGGTCTTCCTCGCGTGATGCGTTACAGCAATCGTCCGGAAGGCGCTCCATGGATTCTGGCACGCGGTCACGGAAGCCGATACGAAGGGGCCACGCTCGATTCAGCCGAGCGCCTGCTGGTGATGGCCGTCGCGCTCGGTATTGTGCGTGTGATGAAACCATCCTGCGACTCGTGCGATGTGCCGAATGTGGTGATTGACGACGAACGACTGCGGAAAATGGAAATGCTGCATCCCAAACATTCCAGACGTTTTTCATTACTGAACTGGTAAACCTTACGATCTATGCTCACACTCGCCAACCGGACCTACGTTCTATGCTTCGAACAGTCGTACACAGCGGCCGCACTCATGGAGTGGATTGAAGCAGGAAAAGAGCCCGAAATATCTATCCGGAATGCCCAAAAAGGGGTAGAACGAAGCGTCGTTCTTACCATAAAAGACAAAGATGGAATTTATCTATCACTTATTCAGCGCATTGCATCTGTTACATCAGCAAGAATCCATATAATATCGGATGTTTTATGAAATTTAGCAACAATTTTAGTGCGATTTCGGTTTAAAATTGTTACATTTGCCATGTCATACAATGACATGTTGGGTGATAAAAGGTATTTGTAAATTCAGGGTTCCGCATCCGTGCGGAGCCCTTTCTAAAACCTGAAATACATGGCAAAGAAAAACATAAAATGCTATAACTCCGGTAAAATAGGCGGTCTTTCCTACCTGCAGGCATACAAGAACTTTGATAATGCAGATCAGGAGATTGCCGAGATGGGTTTCACTCCCGTGAATCCTATCATTCTCGGACTGAAACCATCGCGCCCGTACTGGATGCACATGGTGTGGGACATTCTGCTGCTTTCCCGTTGCGGTCACATCTACCTGCAGCAGAACTGGAAGTCAAGCCGTGGAGCAAGAATCGAGTTCAGGGTGGCGAAATTCCTGGGTATTCAGATATGGTTTCAGGGAAATCCTGGGGAAGACAATTTGTACAGCGAAAATTTTTGTGATGTAATGAAATGCAAATAAAATGGGAAAAACAAAAATCAAACTTACAAGTAAGCAGAAAGCAATTATAAAAGCAATTTGCATAGCTTCCGGCCTGTTTATCGGGAACCGGATTTTCAATCATGTATCAGCTTGGCTTGGCATTGCAGTTGTATGCGTGACTCTGCTAGCATCTATTTATTTAATCTATAAACACATCAAAAAAACTTATGAAAAAAACGATTAATTTAATTATTGCGGTAATAGGAATAGTATTATTCTCCGCATGTTCTCGTGTAGCACCTAACTATGCAGGTGTATTAATGGAAAACTACGGTAAAAATGGGAAAGAAGACTTCAAGATTGTATCGGGTAAAGTATCTGTATGGGAACCTGGTACAGAACTTTTTCAAGTTCCGCTGTTCGACCAACGTGGAGGTTTCCAAGAGCCGGTTATTTTAAAAGCTGCGGACAACACAGAGTTTACAGCATGTCCGGTATATTCATATAAGGTTGTTAAGAGCCGTGCGGTAGATGTAGTATTCGACAACAAGCATATCGGTGGAGGAAACGATTTTATGACTTCACTTGAAGATAATATACTTGAGCCACGAATGTATGACCTGATAAAAGAAGAAAGCAGGAAATATAAGACAGACAGTCTGATGGCAGACGGAGGTTCTCTTGCTTTTGAAAAAAATCTGGAACAAATAGTAAGGAAAGAATTTAATGATAGAGGTCTTGAATTGAGAAGCTTCTCTGCTCAGCTTGAATTTTCAAATAAAGTAAGAGAAAAGATAGACAGTCGTAACGAAGTAAATACCAATATTTCCGTTCTTGACCAGCAAATTGAAGAACAAAAAAAGCGTAACGAACTGGAACAACTTCGTACAGAACAGCTTTTGATTCAAAGCCGTGGTTTAACTAAAGAAATTCTTCAAAAGCAGTTTATTGAAAAATGGGACGGTAAGACACCATTATACGGTGTTGTTCCTGAATTTCTTAAACTTACGAAATAACTATCTAAATAGCCAAGTTGAATAAAATGGCTCCCGCGTGAAGTGCGTCGGCGCACGTTTTCCATAATGTTTAGTTTAAAAGTTTGGGCAAATTCACATTTCAGGGGTTCGACTCCCCGGCGCGGGACTAAATCTTAAAAGAAATGACACTAGATGAAAAAATAGAATACTCCATTAACCTTCTTCGCAAAAGTGAAGAGATGGCATTGAGAATGGACCCAGAAAACGGATTTTATCTGGCGTTTTCTGGTGGGAAAGACTCCCAGGCCCTCTATCATCTTGCCGTACAGGGGGGGTGAAATTCAAGGCTCACATGAACCTTACAAGCGTGGACCCACCTGAAGTTATACGTTTCGTGAAAAAGAACTATCCCGATGTGGAACTGATAAAACCACGCATGAGCATCTACGAAATGGCAAAGAAGAAGGGATGTCTTCCTACCCGGCTTGTTAGATGGTGCTGCGAAGAGTTTAAGGAAATGTCAGGCGCAGGGAAAGTTACCCTGATTGGAATACGCAAATCGGAGAGTACGAACCGGAAGAAAAGAAATGAAATTGAAACGGGAGACCGTAAATTCTCCGGAACATTTGACCAGTGGAGCGAGCATCAGGAAAAAATGGTGACATGTGTAGGTGGAAAAGACAAAATTCTGGTTTCTCCTATCCTTTACTGGACTGAAAAGGATGTATGGGACTACTTGAAACGAATGCACATTCAATATTGCGAGCTGTACGACAAGGGATATAAAAGGATAGGATGTATTATGTGCCCCATGTCGAACTACAAACAGAACGTGCGAGAAATGAAGAATTTTCCGCATGTTGGGAAAAACTGGAGAAAAACAATTGAATGGCTGATCGAAAACAAATGGAAGGACAAACCGCTTTTGCAAGATCCTGATCTGGCCCTGAAATGGTGGATAAGCAAGAAGTCTTTCAAAGAATTTTATGCAGACGAAGTGATGCAGCAGAAATTAGAGTTTAAAGATTAAAAGAAACGATATGATAAACAAATGTACATTCATCGGTAATCTGGGGAAAGACCCCGATTATAAAGTGCTGGAAAGCGGACACAAGGTAGCAAGTTTCTCCATCGCCTGCAGCCGGAAAGTGAAAAACAAGGAAAATGGAGAAACAAAGGAATATACGGAATGGATTCCCATTGTGGCCTGGGACAATCTGGCCGAAATTATCAGCCAGCTGGCCCGCAAAGGTTCGCAGGTGTATGTGGAAGGGGAGTTCCGCACACGAAGCTACGAGGCAGAAGGAATCGGAGAAAAACGCTATGTGTCCGAAATATGGGCACGCGATTTCCGTCTGCTCGGACGGAAGGCAGAATCATCGTCTGCTCCGCTTCCTACTTCGCCCGACGATTTCGGCAGTCAGTCAGCGCCGGCTTCTGCTCCTTCACCCGCTCAGCCGGCACAAGCGGCCCCACAGCAGCCTACGCAGGGAACGCTTAATATGACTGACGAAAAGGATGATCTTCCTTTTTAATACGAACAGATTAATCATTTAGCGATATGAACGAATTTACAAACCCGGCAGGGAATCTGGGAAACAATCCTTTCTTGCAGGCTCCCTCCACCATTTTACCCATGAAGGGGAAAAGCTCTGAAACAGGGCTTGCGGCTTCTATCAGCCGTCCGAAATCCATGATTCCCGTCACACGAAACCGGTTTGACCGCTACACTGCACAGCAGCGCATGGCCAGTGCAGACATTCTGAACGCCCACCTGCTCATGGTGGAAATCATGATGACCAATATCACTCAGAAATACATCTACGAAGTGGTTTCCTGCCTGAAGGAACGCGGACTGATGCGTCACAACATGAAGCGCAGGGCCAACGAACTGGTAAATCTGTCTAGTGACCTTATGAAGCGATGCAATGCGCACGATGCCATGCAGGTTCGTACCTTTACAGAAACCATCCACCCCGGGCTGTCCGGAAGTTTTATTAGGGGGGGCGGCACACTGACACAGAAGCTTCAGAACATCTTCTGGAAAACCTACGGAGAAAAAATCAACCTCATTTATTTTGCTACCAAAAATGCGCTCGACAAGTGCAACGTGCGCCAGAGCGACCTTGTATCGAACATGGAGATGGTGGCCATGATGTGTACCACCGGAATCGAGTTCTACGACTGCATGTGCCGGAAGGTGGACGGACTGCTCAACGGAGTAGGGAAGGTGAACCGGCAGAAAAGCCAGCACAACGAAAAGATGATGGCTGCGGTGAAAGATATGCTGCGTGAGATGGTGGGAAACATTGAAATACCCGATAAGGAGGGAACGGATGTGCGCACCTTGACCGCACAGTTCCAGATGGAGCTGGTGAAAGACGACCTGTTGAAACTGGTGGAGAGCGGAATCGTTTCGCTACAGGTAGAGTTTATAGAATACGTCATCGCCAGTCTGCGCATGAAGATGGCCGGAGAAGAGCTCTGCTTTCAGGACTACCGCACACTGATGGCACGCATGGGCACTAAGAACAACGTGCGTATGCTGCTAAATGAAATCGATTCGCTTCCTCTTCCTGAATCGGACGACTATGAGGTGTACGATGTCATGGAAATGCTGCCCGATGCAAAGGCAGAAGGCGAAAGCGTGATTGACAAGTTCCGTCACCTATGCCTGGAAGACCATATACGCACAGTACCTGAAACAAACGAATCCATTACTCTCAGAAAGCTTCGTCAGGAAGTCTACCGCAATCACGGCACACTGAGTATGCTTACCCTACGCTATCTGTACAACGTGTTTGGCACAAAGAAGGCTATGGCAGAATACATAGCGCGTGCGGATGCCGACGTAATGGCGCGTACACTCCGTATGCTGAAAACGGTCAAAGTGAGTCAGCTCGCACTGAAAGACGGATGCCGCTACGAACTCAACCTCGGTCAGGGCGTGCGTGCCATGTATGAGATGCACGGATATACCCGCGAAAAGTTTGCTTCCATGGCAGGTGTAGGAACAGACCGGCTGCTGGAACTGGAGGCCATGGGCGACCTGGCATCCTATCCCCATGCGGAGAAAGCCGTCGGTCCGCTGGTAATGGACGTGGGTAAGATGCTGGGTGCAGACCCCCGTTACGTGCTGTTTGCTTCCCTACGTAAGACAAAAGAGAAAGGCACACTCCCGGAGGTTTATAAACGTCTTTTCCGAGAAATGGAGAAAGTATATAACGACAAAAACGATAAATCAGAAGAAGATGGGAAAGAAGAAAAGAGATAAAACCAAAGTATGTGGGATGACATACCCTGAACTAAGAAGACTTTTTTATCAAATTTTTATTGACTCATCTGGATTAGACCCTCTGAAACTGGAATCTAGCCCGGATAATCCGTTAGAATGCTATGATGAATTCTGGCCTCTTATAAAAAAAGAAGTTGATAAGACGTGCATCAGTAATAAGATAGATACTCCACCGCTTGATTTCAGCAAGATAATAAGCAATAAACAGCCATCAGGAACTAAAATAGCAAAACATATGGACGATGAATTTTCAGTATCAAAATTCAGTGTCGGACAGGTAGTAAAGCTGAAAGACTACGACGCACTTAAATTGGAAAATGATGCTCTCACGTATCAGTTGAATGAATGGGATTTGCGGCGTATTTCAAACGCCCAGGTTACAATCTTCAAAGCGCTTGATACCCGTCAACTCCGCAAGGATGGTAAACCGGTATTCTGGTATGAGGTAGGCCAGTGGGTTAGAAACATAATCGACGTGCCGGAAGATTTTCTGGAAGAGCTGCCTGAACCGGTAAATATACCTGATGATAACGAAGAAGGAGAGAAACAACCGGAGAAACCTGTAGAAGAAACTATGGATGAAATGGTTGAGAAGTTTGAAGAGGTGCTGAACGAGCTGGTACCTTACGATAAAATGGCAGGTGAAGATCCTAATCTTTATCATATCAGAATAGGAAATTTGTTCAAGCCATGTTTTAAGGATGATATTACCTGTTCAGACCGGATAGAAGGCTTGCTGCATATTACAAGCATCGCCCGTGCTGCATATCAACACTATGCGGAAGTTACGCTTTCTATGGCCGAAATCAGTCAAGAACAGCTTTACACTTACCGCAAAAAGAACGCCGACTATGGAAACGCCTTTGAAAAGTCAATGGACGAAGACGGACTCCTGGTAGCCAAAATCCGCATCGGTGACAAAATTCGAAGAATAAATTCCCTGATTAAAAATAATGGTGAAGGGCAGGTGAAGGACGAAAGGCTGGAAGATACTTATCTGGACCTGGCCAACTACTGCGTGATGACAATTCTTTGGATCAGAAAACAACAATCTAAATAAAATAACTATGGCAGGAAGTAATATCAGCAGAGACCACATCGCTATGGAAGCGATGAAGGTGCTCATGGAGAAAACAGTTTCAAACAATCTGACATTAAAAAACCGGATCAGACAATTCTTTGGTCTGAATCATAAGACATATACAGCATTTGACGAGAAGATGATAGCTAAATTATCATACAATATAGCCGATGCCATGATTGCCCAACGCGAAAAAATAATGGAGGACAAATTATGATGCACACATGGTTTGAAGGAAAAATCCGCTACGAAAAGGTAGCGGAAAACGGGATGAACAAGAAAGTGACAGAGCCCTATCTGGTAGATGCCCTGAGTTTCACCGAAGCCGAAGCACGTCTCATTGAAGAAGTCACGCCGTTTATTACAGGAGAGTTCACTGTAACCGATATCAAACGGGCCAACTACAGCGAGATATTTCCGTCCGACGAGGAAGGAGCCGGCATCTGGTACAAATGCAAACTGTACTTTATCACCATCGACGAGAAAAGCGGTGCGGAGAAGAAGACAGCCACCAACATCCTGGTACAGGCAGCCGACCTTCGCGATGCGGTGAAGAAACTGGACGAAGGCATGAAAGGTACTATGGCCGATTACGTGATAGCTTCCGTAGCCGAAACCGCCATCATGGACGTATATCCGTATCAGGCCGAAGCTGAAGTACAGCCCGAGTTCGAGGAATACGACTATGAGAAATTGTCTGCGGCCGCACGTGTATGTCATAACTTAGGAATCACAGAAAAGGGCGGAAAGAAATGTATCAATACTGACCCGATAAACGTGCTGAATATTCATTACGGCTACGGAAGCGGTCTGAAACTCATTCAGCAGCTTATCAACAAAGGCGTTCTGAAACGGGAGAAAGACTATATTTCTGTGGTGGACAAACCGCTGGAAGAGTTCGACTGGTACATCAAACAAAAGGAAGGCGATGGAAAAGTGGAATAAGGCACTGGACATTCCGGTAGAGATACTTTTCAAGTACCTCTGCCGGGACTACCGGCGCGAACAGGCACGCACAGCGGAGCTGGAGAAAAAGGTGGAAAAGCTTCAGGCAGAGTTGAACTATGAGCGAAACAACACGCCCACGGTGGAGAAATTGCAACGTCGGGTTTCATCGCTCCAAACAAAAGTCCGCGAGCAGGAAGGAACCATCAAGGCAAGAAACCTTGCCATTAAGCGGTTGAAAGGTGAAATAGGTGGATAATTATGGGAAGACTGGAAAGATTTGAATATACGGAAACAAGCATACAGGACGGACTTCGCAACTTCATGAGCTCGCCGAGATTCTTTCTTCGCAACATGTACGTGTTCGGGTGGGAGAGTGACGTGCTGATACTCACGAACTCCGGTTACTGGTACGAGATTGAAATCAAGATTTCGCGTGCCGACTTCCACAACGACCAGAAGCACAAATCGAACAAGTTCAATTATATCGCAGACGAAGGTACATGGAACAAACCGCATTATTTCTACTATGCCGTGCCGGAAGGAATGATTTCGCCCGAGGAAGTTCCCTCGTTTGCCGGTCTGATTTACATGCACCGCTCGCGTCCGGAAGTTATCAAGAAAGCTCCAAGACTGCACAAAGAAAAAATCAGAGAAGAAGGTCTGGGACTGGCCGACAAATTCTATCACCACATGGTAAAGGCAAAGACAGAATGCGCACAGGCCCGTCGTGAAGTAAAGGATCTTCATAAGCCATTCCGGAAGGGATACAAGATGGGAGTCATGAGTGCAGTAGATGTAGCCTTACAAAAAATTCGTCTGCTTTGCCCGTATCACAAAGAGATAGATCAGGTGAAATTCTTCTGCGAAAAACAGCAGAAGGAGTTCCGTTTCTTCTGCCATGGAGAATGTGGCCTGCTGGATAAGCTTCAGGATGAAATGGAGAAATCACTTAAAATCGGAGTCTATGTGGAACAGTGATAAAGCATTATTTGACAAACTTCGTGAAAGATTAGGAGGAAAGTATAAGGAAGGTATGCTCACCTATAAGGAAGAGAAACATCCAGAACTTGATGAAGCCGAAGTTTTGAAAGCAATTCATACTATTTCTATTTACAGTAAACTTCCGGAAGAAAAAATAAAGGAAGCTATTATAGAGCTTATCAATAAGCAAATATTTTACGAGAGATTTGTTGATGCAATAAACGAGTTTAGGAAGTCTGCAAAGCTTTTGCGAGATGCAGCATTTACAGCTTCTGAAGCTGTAATAAGAATGTATCCTCTCAAAAATATTGTGGAAGAATCCCCAACAAGTTACTCTCGTGGAATGGATAATTGCGGAGAAATGACTTTGAACTCAGATGCTGTGGAACATCTCAGACAACTCATTCTAGTACAAAGTCCCTGCAATGTAAACGGAAGCAATTGGGATAGGATTGAGAGCCAGCATGAGATAGCCAACCGCAACCGTCACACCTCACGCCATGTGCCGTTTTATTTCAGTATTGTCGGTCAGAACCGTCACGTACCCCGGAAGGACGGTAAGAAGTACCATACAAAGTTTAACCGAAATGTGCGTCTGAAGGGTACACACACAAATTTCAAATTTTACAGATAAAGTAAATCAAAATAAAGCACAATGATAGTATTAAGTCTTTTTGATGGAATGAGTTGCGGTCAAATAGCACTTCGCGATATGGGAATCATACCTGAAGTATATTATGCTTCGGAAATAGACAAGTTTGCTATTGCACAGACTCAGCTTAATTTTCCCGAAACCATACAGCTTGGTAGCGTGAGAGAATTAGATGCGACGAAGCTGGGGCATATAGACCTCCTGATAGGTGGGAGTCCATGCCAGTCATTCAGCTTTGCAGGGAAGCGCGTGGGTATGGCTACGACTGACAAGGAAGAAATATACACACTTGACAGATACCTCGAATTGAAACGTGGAGGATTCCAGTTTGAAGGGCAATCATATCTTTTTTGGGAGTATATGCGAATCTTGAATGAAGTACGTCAGACAAATCCTGATGTGCTTTTCCTGCTTGAGAATGTGGAAATGGGAAAGAAGTGGGAAAAGGTACTTAGTGATGCAATCGGCATTCATGGTGTACATATAAATTCCGCACTTGTTTCGGCACAGACCAGGAAAAGAATATACTGGACAAACATACGTACAAGAATGCAGGATATGTTTGGTACTCCAGTTTCTGATATACCATTACCAAAAGACAGAAATATTTTCCTTCAGGACATTCTGTTAGATGAAGTGGATGAAAAGTATTATGTATCCGATGCTGTTCTTGAAAGAATGAGAAGGTCAAACTATTCAAAACCTGCAATCAATACTGAAAAGACTAGGACTCTTAATACAAAGAACAATTCAGGACAGATGTCATTGGATAGTGGGACTACATTTTTAAAAATGGCTATTGAAGGTAAAGTATCAAGAAACCAATTAAAATCAAGTTGCTTTACTGCAGGAGGTCATTCAGGAGGGTATCATTCTGATATGGATTTAATATGTGTCGCCATGAGAGGAAGAAATCCTGAGAACCCATCAGATAGGAGTAAAGGATGTACTACCGTCCAAAGATTAGAAGCGAAAACAGATGGGAAAACAAATTGTCTGACAAGCGTAGCAAAAGATAATCTAATATACTCATGTCTTACCCAAAAAAGGAATGAGTACGGGAAGTCTATACGCAAAGAATACGAGAAAGGTAATATAGAAGCAAAACGATCAGAAATTCAGAATATGGAATTAAGAGAGGATGGGAAGACCAATACACTTACTACAGTACAAAAAGACAATTTAATATATGAAGGTAGAAATATTCCTATTCATATTCCCGAAGCCACAAAGAAAGGATATGCAGAAATATTTCCGGGAGAATGTTTTGAAGGCACTCAATTAGGAAGCAAGACAAGAAGAGGAAGAAAAATGACCGACAAATGCAATTGCCTGATGGCGCAAACTACTCCGGAATATTACTTGTATGAAAGTGGCATAAAAAGTAGAATTGAAAAGAATCTAAAAAGCGAAAATGAAAAAGGAAATTGTCTACTAGTTACCACATACAAAGGTGCGCAAGCAAATGGAACAACGCTTGTAAAACGCCCTGTACAATTGAATCCAAGCACAGAAAGCAATGGGAACCAGCCATATCAGCAGAATAGAGTCTATTCAGACAAAGGTTTAAGTCCTGCTGTTATGGCGAATATGAGTTCAGGATCAGACGCTGTGCAGACAAACGAACGAATCCGGAGGCTCACACCTACAGAATGTGCAAGGCTACAGACCATTCCGGAATGGTACAAATGGGAATGTAGCGAAACACAACAGTACAAGATGCTCGGTAACGGTTGGACTGTAGAAGTTATCAAGCATATATTCAGTTTTTTATCAATTAAATAAACACCCCAAAAAAGAAGAAAAAAATGAAAACAATCAAGACACACACAGGAAAGATTTATGTTGATACAGAAAAGAAGCTGGAATTTCTTACCGTAGAAAAACCGATGAAAAGGATACATGTTCACACTAATTTTATCAGGTAATATGAAAGAAGGAAGGAATAAAGAAACAATCTCAGGAATTGGGAATAAAGTCTACGTTCAAGATGAAAATGGTAAAATGGTAGAAATAACTATTTCAAAAGATAAAGAATCAGGTAATTTAGCAAAAGGATTTCCTGTTAAATTAGTGATCCAGTTTAAGCCTTCTCACTTAGAATTTTGTCATAAAGACAAAAAAAGAAAATGTGTAGAGTGTGAAAATTTTTATAAACTAAGACAAGTAAATCCTTTTCATAAGACCGCTTATTGCAAAACAGGTGAAAAGTCAGTAAATATAATATCTGATAAATCAATAGCCTGCGATAAAATTAAGCCTGTACAATTCATGTTTACAGATTTGATATAATCGGTATTATGTTTAATTTGACAAAAATATGCCATCGAACAGTCAATATAAAATAGGAAGCAATCACCCGGTAGTTGCGGTAAATCCAGACGGTACAGTTGCCGGATATTTTGACTTTATCAGAGATGCAGCAATAAAATCCGGTGTAAGTCGGCATTCCATTAGTTCCAGTTGTCGGAAAGGAACTGCATGCAAAGGATTCAGATGGTATTATGAAGAAGACTTCAGGAAAATATATGAGGAGCAGAGAATGGATGAACTGAAGTTTACTCCTGACCCTAACCATAAAATAGGAACAGGCCATTTCCGTAAGGGACATAAATTAAACAATGGTTTCCATAAATGGTCAAAAGAACGTCAGGAAAGACGAAGACAGCTTTCGAGAGAAAACTGTTTAAGGCTTATAAACAACCCTGATAGTAATTTTGGGCCACACCGCAAATCACCTCCTGGAATCTGCAAAAAAGTAATTGCACTAGAAACAGGAGAAGTTTATTATTCAGTAGCTGAATGTGCGAGAAAGAACGGAGTTGGACTGTCAGCGTTATTTGCTTCTTTAAGAAGGGGTACCAGGTGCGGAGGTAAAAAATATATGTTTTACTCTGTGTATGAAGAAGTGAACAAAAGACTAAAAGAAAAGGGAGTAATTTAGAAAACTACTTTTACATAAAAACATAAAAGTATAAATGTATGAAAAAGCAATCAAATAAAAATGGTTACGCCAAAGTATTGAAAGATAAGGTGGATGAAATTGCACTGGAATGTGGATTCTATAAAGAGTCAAACAATCCGGAGAACCTTTCGTCAAATTACCGTGACCCTGTGCTTCCTCTTCTAATCTCGTTTTATGCTACAACCGGAACCATCGGTATCAGTTACTGCAAAGAACCTTTCAAATGGTTCAAAGGATGCAAACAGGAAATGATAAAAGATATTTTTGAAAATCCATTAAACTACGTATAAGCCATGTCAGAACAGAAAACCATTAGTCAGGCGGTCAAAGAGGAGTTTCTGGACCTGACACGCTGGGCAAATAATATGATCCGGCAGCTTCAGACCAACTTCGAGACACAGCATGTATGGCCGGGTGGATTTCCCGGTCCGTACATCGGATACCGCAATACGCCGGCCGCCAAGCGTAGCACCGGACAATCTTACCGTCGCATGTATGCCAAGGTGTTCAATGGGGCCGGAGGTGACACAAAGAAGATTTCCTTCTTCTTCAACTATTACCTGTATTTCGTGGATATGGGTGTCGGTGCGGGACAGCCCATTGAAGATGTGGATAGAGACGAATTTGCCCATTACAAGAAATTGTATAAAAAATGGAAAGAAGAAGGCGACCGACAGTCACGACCTATCATTGCCATGGAGGTGCGTCACCAGCTCCGGCGACTGGAAGTGCTCGTGTCTTCCTATTATCAGGACTTCATCGAAAACGGCGTACTGGTTTCTTTCCAGGACGAGTTTAAACGAAGTGATTATAAATTCCGGATGAAATGAAAACGATAATCAGAATATTGTCGAACACGTTCTTGCTGGTAGGGATGTATTTTCTCCAGCAGATAAGAATAGAACTGGCTATCCTTCTTCTGGGTGTCTTCCTCATGTTCCAAAAAGAATCGGAGCTGACTAATCTTCTGGGAGGAATTATCACAGCAGCTATGATAGTCATGCTACTTTATGCTGAATTAGGGAAATTGGGAATATGGCTTTCGTTACTGGCTTTTGCTTTTATCGGATTTATAATGTTACTGGATAAAGAAATAAGAAAACCCACAAAATTTTAATTATGACAGAATTAAAAGAAATCATCGAAGAATGGGCCACGAAGTACAAGCCCATGCTTCATACGCCCGGAGAAACTGGAAAGAACAAACGGTTTTTCCTTTTCGACAACATTGTAGCTATTCCCTCGTTCATGAGCAAGCTGCCCGACGTGAAATCGCCTTGTGTGGGCTACGAATTTGCCCAGGACGGGACGATTAAAGGTGGTATGGACAAACCTGTGCACGTGATTTATTTCCTCGTTAAAACGGGAAATATGAATCCTACCGACAAGCAGCAGTCATACGAAGCCATTCAGGAAGCGAAGATGCACATGCAGAAGTTCCTTGCATGGCTCCGTGAGCAGCAGGAAAAACGGAATATTTTCCGGAACATAAACCTTGAAACGGAAGAGCTTCACTATTCTACCTACGGCCCTTTCCTGAACAACTGGTATGCGGTCTTCGTCGAACTGACCGATGTACAAAAAGTAGAGCTTTGCGTCGACACGAAGGACTATGTGGAGTGAAAACAAAATCCCGGGACGGTGCTTTCCGTTCCGGGATTTATTCGTTATTTTCTTACTTCATAAAGTAGTTTTACATCTTCACCATACACTGCATTAAGCGCTTGCTTAAATGGTGCACTCAGTTTTTCGTCAATATAAGTCGCTACGTATGCAGCCGGTACAGATAGTGTCACTTCCTCACCATTAAGCGAAACAAATTCAAGCGACGACAGCCAGGTGCTAAATTCAACCGGACTTACAGAACCTTGAAGAAGTTCCATAAATGCCATCCATCGGCTTTTATCTTCCTCGCTTATTGTTTTATGCTTGACGGTTTTCTTCTCCTCTACCCTATTATCTTCTTTTGTTTCTTTTGCCTCCGGAGTGTGCTGGATAATAAAATTCTTGAGTGAAGTCACCACATAACTTTTCGGATTGTTTACTTTATACCGGTTCATTCGGTCACGAAGTGCCAGCACTTCGGCCCGGAAATCGTTCATCAGTTCTTCAGGAAGCATATCGGTCAGCATACGCACATCTGTTTCCGTCAGTTTATATTCAGAGCGAAGCAAGTCCCAAATATCGGCGGGAAGTTTTTGCTGTCTTCGTTTACGCGACATTTCCTCCCCAAGTTCACTCAGCTTGATTTTAAATAATATCTCGTCAGGGTTTCCTCTCTTCGTTGCACCCTTATATACAGGCTCATAATCAAAAGTAAAGTCCACCTGATTTTCGCTGGCCATACGGTCGAGGTCTTCACGTATCGGGTCCATCACTTCCTTACAAAATTTACTGAATTTCGGGTATCGGTCTTTTTCGTAAGTCTTAGTAACTACCCCGTTCACCTCCACATTTTCCAATGTTATCACTCCCAGGAATTTCTTGAGCTCCACATATTCCACCGATTTCTTTGGGAAGTCTTTCCATCTGGAAAGATAAATATAAATGCTTGGTGTACGTTTGCGTTTGCAGATACGGGCTATTCGGTAAATGTGGTCAAGATAACCTTTCCCGTTACCTAAATCGCACAGTTCTTTCAATACCTTTGCATCCATACGCGCTTCCACGTAGTTCATCCTCCTTTCTTTTTCTTTCGAGCCTGAAACCGGAATCATAGGCATTTCAATCGTAGAAAACAGATGCGCGTATGTACGAATAGGTCTTCCCACTTCATCATATCTGTAAAAAGAACAGTTCATCTTCATAAGATTATCGCATGCCTCACTAAGATACATATAGTCACGAGGACTTACTCCAAGAGAGGAAGCGCTGATTCGGAATGTGAGAATCTGATTATCGTCCAGATCATCAGGGAAAAGTGACATTTGTCCGTCTGCACGTCTGTTTTTCAGAAATTCATTGAAGCGGTCTTGCATGGACTTCATGATTTCTATCATAATACTCCGTTGGTAGAGTGAAAAATCTGCCCCTACCATGGCATACAGATAGGGTTGTTTAATAAACTCTACTGAGCTAAGTTCTTTAATCAGTGAGTTGCTTGATTCGGTGGTGCTTTTCTTCCGTCGCATAGGCTATCAGTTCATTTTTCGTATTTCGTAAGTATTCCCATCGAACTGGAATGTACCTACCTTCACGTATTTTTCATCATCAATAAGAGAGAAAACAGATATTCCCAACGCATCGGCCACACTTTCCAGAAATTGCAGGTTAGTACGTGACGGACCGTTTAATTTCTTTGTCAGACTTGAATTGGAAATACCCAGTCTCTTTGCCAGTTCATCCTTGCTTATACCTGACTCTTTTAATCTTTCTTCTAAATAAATCTTCATTGGTTCGTTATTTGGCACAAATATAGATATATTTTCCAAAAACGGAAAATAAAACGACAATATTTTCCAAAAACGGAAAATATTGAATAAAAATAGTTCGGAAAGTTTGCACCTTTAATCTATATATGTTCGGAAATTTTTCCCTATATGACGGAATCTTTACCCATACACACGGAAACTTAGTACCTATTGACGGAATGTTTACCCCTAAAAACGGAAAGTTTGCACCTTTATTAGTATAACTATTTGTTTTATAGCAAATTACGCTTTACTATATATCTTATATCATAATATCATTAATAAAAGCAGACCGATATATTTTTTATCCCTTATTTAAGAAACTATCGTTTCTTTATATTATAACATATAGATAATTATATAGATTCTGAAAATCATTGATTATTAGGTTTTTAAAAGCATGTAGGTGCAATGATTCCGTCAATAGGTGAAAAGATTCCGTCAGTAAGGGAAATTATTTCGTGTAAAGGTGCAAAGATTCCGAACTATATAAAGGTGCAAACTTTCCGAACTTTACAATAAAAATCCATCAAAAACGGAAACGAAACTCCGGACGTGCGTTAATTATGGTATAAACTTAAAACTAAACAACATGAATTTGTCGAAAAGCATTTGCATGGCTGCCATCCTGATTATGGCGGCTTGCAGCAAGGAAAACATCGTCCGTCCGACGGGTATGGAGCATACGAGTGAGAAAACGTGCAGGGTGTCTTTCCTTCCGGTGTTTATGGAAATCGGACAGGGAGACATCAACCAGTGGAATAATTCACGTGCCGGCACGCTGGCCGAGCTGGCCACTACCCTCTCCTATTGGGATTACATGGACGGAGAGCAGATGCAGGCGGACACCGTTTCGCTTCCTTCTCCCCTTACCATGAACATGAAGTATGGAGCGCATCATGTGTACTTCCTGGCTCACAGCAGTACCGGAGGAAGTATGGAAGGCATGAAATATACTCCTGAGAAAGTAACTGAGACTTTCTGGGAGGATTTTTCTCTTCAAGTGGACGAGAATATGGCTTCGAGTCAGGAACTGCAAATGAAGCGCGTAGTAAGCCGTGCCATGATTACCGTGAAAGATGCGTTTCCAGCCTCGGTGAAATCGGTACGGATGACGGTAGGCGGTCATCTTCGCACGCTGGATGTGACTACCGGTAACGGTGACGCGGATTCCGCATCCGACTATACGATTACCTGGGAGATAGGCGACGAGTATGCGGGCCGTAGCGGGCTTTATTTCTCCGTGTTTTCCTTCACTCCTACAGAGTCGGAAGAATTTGACGTGGCGCTGAAAATAGAGGCTTTGGGAGCCGACGGGAAAATGCTTTATGGTGCACAGGCTTCCGGCGTTCCGCTTCTGAGGAACCGGTGCACAAACGCCATCTGCCGTCTGTTCAGTGGAAATACAGGAATCACTTTTTCTGATCCGGACGAATGGAATCCGGCCATCGAGATAGAAATGTGACATCATTCATACACCGAAAGGGCAGAGAAGCTTTTGCTCCCCTGCCCTTTCGGTGTATGAATTGTGCGGAATTATTTCCCCACGATGTCTTTGTAGTATTTGTCAATGAACTCCTGCGCGGCTACATTCAGCAGGTCGATGACAAACACCAAGGTATCTTTCTTTTCCTTGTTACGGCCTTTGTTCATGCTTTTCTTAATGTCTTCCAGCTTCTCCAGCATGTCTTCTTCCAGATAGACATTCCGCATGATGCGTCCCTCTTTTTCATCTTTTCTAATTCTTTTTCGTATGCCGTTTATTTTCCGTTCTACTGCGGGTGATTCGCTTTTCACGGATTCTTTATCGGGCGCAGCCTCTTGTTCCGGACGGATGTTTTCCTCTTCCTGGTTATTTGCTTCAACACATGAGTTTTCAGCAGTGAAGGTAGCAGGAGATTCTTCCGTCTTTTCTTCTGCCTTTTCCTGAGTCGCAGCACTCTCCTCCCCTGCCTTCTCCGCGTTGGCGCGTGCTTCCTCAATACCCTGCCGGGCATCGAGCATTGTTTCATTCAGGTTGAATCGTTTTTTAGCCATAATCGTGTGTTTTACTGGTTATCTAATCGTGATAGAATCTCTTTTGCCAGCTCCATGTAGTCGGCAGCTCCCGTGCAGTTGGGCGCAAAATCGAACACGTTCATTCGCTGTGCAGGCGATTCGGCCAGCTGAATGTTTGTGCGGATGGTGGTATTGAACACCTTCCCAGGGAAATTCTGGTTCATCTGTTCGTATGCCTGACGGTGAAGCGACAGACGTTTGTCGTAGCGTGACATGATATAACCCAGGATTTCAAGTTTGGGATTGACCATATTTTTGATTTCTTCGTATTTTGCGGTAATCAGGCCCATCCCATCCAGGGCAAATACTTCGCAGTTGATAGGAATCAGCAGGTAGTCAGAAGCTACCATCGCATTTACAGAAACTACTCCGAAATTTGGTGGACAGTCAATCAGGATAAAATCATAGTGGTCTTTCAGCTTATCCAGCATCAAGCGAAGAATAAATTCACGTCCTGTTCGGCTCACCAGTTCCTGCTCGCACTTATAAAGGTTTGGGCGTGAGGGGATGAAGTCGAAGCTTTCTTCGTTTTCGTTTTCGCATAGCACGCATTCCATGATGTCTGCGTTTCCTGTCATCGCATCGTAAAGGGTTTTACCATCCTTTTCCGTGGCCAGACGGAATCCCATCATTTTAGATGCGTTACCCTGTGCGTCGGCATCTATTACCAGCACACGTTTACCAAGAGAATGTAAGGCTTTTGCCAGATTGGCGGTGGTAGTGGTCTTCCCTACTCCACCCTTACAGTTGAATGAAGAAATTGTAATTGCCATATCAAATGTTTTTTGTTTTATTACACTGCAAAGATAGTCGTTTTTTTTCATTTTCGCCATAAATACAGAAATATTTTTATGCAAAAATGTAAATATTCAAATGTGCAAACGCATAAAAGTATTTTTGAATAAAAATATAAAAGTATTTTTGCGTAGATACATAAAATAATAATAGTATAAATGAATAAAAGCATAGAAACATAAAAACATAAAAGTATTTTTATATAAACATACTTTTGTGTGGAAATACAAAATGGGTGAGAGAAAGATATTTTAGTACAAAATCATGGAAGTATTAACGTATAAAAGAATAATTGAGTAAAAGTATAAAAACATAAAAGCATAAAAGTATTAAATGATAAAAGTATCTGCTTTCAAATATACATATATGCAAAAGAATAATAATGTTTTAATACAAATGAATGAAAATATAAAAGCATGAAATAATAAAATAGTAAAAGTATTTTTATATAAAAGCATGTTTGAATAAAAGTATTTATTATAAATCAGATAATCAATTAGTTTCAAAGTTTGCTTATGTGCGGTAAAAACATTATATTTGCAAAAAATTGAGCATGAAAATGTTCTTTGTTTTATTACACCTGGATGGGGAACAGTGGTTCTTCATCCTTTTTCTTTTTGATATTCAGAGAAAATAGGATATATTTGCATCATCATGAGAAAAATAGTAACCATGTTATTGCACACGGTGGTGTGCACTTTATTCTTTATTTTGACAAAATTAAACTTGCACAAAATCCTATTTTCCTGTGAAGGAAGATGGAAGGATAATCGCAAAAAGTAATGTTGTTTGATACAATCATTATCAGTGTTATGTTTACCGCGCTTCCCTGTGAAGGGAGGTGCGTTTTTTTGTCCTTCATTACCATATTAACCTTGTATATCTTTGTGTCAAAACAAACGAAAGATGAAGAAACCGACCAAACGTCTGCTCTGGACGGAGGCGTACAAGCTGATGAACGCCCGCACTCCGGACGGGAAAAACAAGCCGTTCGACATACGTTTTGTGTGTAAGGATGGAACGATAAGCGAATGTTACAACGTGCAGCGTGCCGTTTCGTACAACCGAGAAAAGGGATACCGTAAACTGGTAATGCCAAACGGAGATTTCCGTTACGTGTACGACGTACTTATTCTGCAGATTAACGACACAAAGATATTGGTTAAGTAGTTATATGGCGACAAACACAAAAAATATAAACCGTAAGAAGTCAAACCCGGGAATAAAGGAGTTCAGAGGAAAAGTGACTTCACTCGTAGACCGTGGATACCAGTATATAGGCATGGCCCGCGTGTCGGAAATCCCGTCTGTATCTTCCTCGGAAATGATGAAAGGGGGAGGGGTCATCGGCGGACTTCCCATTCAGGGCACGTTTGATATTTTCGACAGCCGGCAGTCAAACCCGGTGCCGGTCAGCAATGCCGGAACACCCGGTCTGGGTTACATTCCATGGGGACCGGGAAACATGCTTCCGAACACCATCTACAAGCTGGTTGGAAGTCTGCCGTACACGGCGACCGCCATCAAATATATTATCGACCTGACCGTAGGGCTCGGGCCACAGCTTATGTACCGATGGTCACGCTATGTAAATGGTACGGTAAAGACTGAGCTGATTCCCTTCAAGGATGCCGGACTTCTGATTCGTAACCGCATCATGGAGATTCAGGCACAGATTGACCAGCAGAAAGCAGAAAGCGGCGAAGAGCAGGGTGGGGGAGGCACAATCACCTGGTCGCAGGCCGTGTCCGGAGAGGAGCAGAAAGATACCGAACAGGTTGGAACACCGGAATACGAGCTGAAACAGCTTCGTGAAGACTATCACACCTGGGAAGAGACAGACAAGGAATGGGACAAGTTCTGCGAAAATAACAATCTGGAACTTCACTACCTGAAGTGCATGACAGACGACGCGCACATGGACATTTATTTCCCGACCATCGGTCTCAGCATCGGACGGAAGGAAGAAGAGTGGGACCCGAAAATTGTCAAGTTAGGAAACATTCCGGCGGTGTGCTGCCGCATGGAGGAAATGGACGAACGGATGCGCATAAACTACGTGTATTATGCGGAGAAGTGGCGAAAAGATGCCACGCCAAAGCTGGAAAGAAAGGATGTAGTGGCCTATCCCACACTGATGCCGGAAAATATGCTTACGGAGCTTCGGCGTCAGGTGGGAAAGAGTAAGAAACGATTACCCAGGAACCGTACCACTTGGTTCTGCTGTCCAAGCTATTACCCTTCGATGCTGAAACCCTATTACCCGCAGCCGGCCTGGTGGAGTATCTTCCCGTCGATGACCTACGATTACGCCACAACATTGATTACTGACAAGGCCATGGCCCGCCAGAATGCGACCATGTGGGGGAAAATGATTTTCATCAACAACGAATACCTTCGTGCGATGTTCGATGAAATGGGAGCTGATACTACCGAAGCGAAACAAGCTGTACGTGACAGTATCTATAAGAAGGTGAATGAGTTCCTTCAACGCCGCGAGAACAACGGGAAAACTATCTGCCTGGACTCGTTTGTAGGCCCTGACGGGAAGACGATGCAGCATGCGGTGGAAATTGTGGATGTGCCACAGCTGACAAATTCCAGGGATTTAAAAGAGGAGTTGTCCGAAATCTCAAGCGTGGTGTTCTTTGCCATAGGGGTTCACCCTTCTTTGATTGGAAGCACACCCGGGAATAGCGGAAGCACCGGAGGTACCTACATGCGCGAATTGCAGTTGCTCAAGCAAAACCAGCTTTCTACCCGGCAGCGCATTTATCTGCGGTTCCTGAAGAATATCTATACGTTCAATAAATGGGACAAGCATGGAGAAATAGTCATCCGTCAGCAGACATTTACCACGCTCGACCGTAGCGCAACCGGCACAGAAGAAACGGAATCTACACTATAACATACATTTTTCTTCTTCTTTAGGTTTTATTCACAAAAAAAATCCCGGCAAAACTTCTGATTTGTCGGGATTTTTGTTGATTTTGGCTCAAGTGTTTATTAATAGATTTTTCAGTGGCGTAGTATCGCCACTCCAGTCGCGCTTAATAGATTTTTTGGTGGCGATACTACGCCACTGAACTCGCATAACTACGATTTTTCTTCATCTTTGCTTTTTGAATCTTTATTTTCCGGTTGTTTTTCATGGCTTATGCTCCCTTGAATGGCGTTTAAAAGATTGATAATCAATCTGTGTTCAATCCGCTTTATCATCAGGAACTGGGTGCATGTCTTGGCTATCTGTGCAATGATGAAAGAAAGCATCAATATAATAGAGATGAAAAAATTGTACAACAAGTCCCTTGTTTCAGTCCCGTTAAAATATGAAAAAACAGAAAAGGCTATTTGAGCACATACGAAAATAGGGAAAATAAAGTTGATTGCTTTTAAGATTTTATCTTTCATAATCTGTTTGTATTTTTATGTATAAATAAATGTATAAAATTACTGTTCTATTTCCACACTCAGATAGGGCATTCCGCCTGGTAGCATTGGCCATATCTCCGCGTCTGGTGTAAGCATCCGCATCTGTTTTGAAGCGAGTCCAAGCAGGCAAAGCTTTTCTACTTCTGTATGGAATCCTGTCCATAGTTGCCCGTCTTTGGTAGAACACGCCTGAAGGAAAGAGGCTCCATCGCCTGAGCCGGGAAAGAATCCGTCGGGCAGTTGTGAAAGCATTTCGCGTATCTCGTGCCGGTGCATCTCGATGCGTTCCGGATGGAATCCGACTTTTACTGTAGGGTTTTGAATGGAGTTCACAAACAGATAGAGGTTTTTCCCTTTACATTCTTCGTATTCTTCGTGGCTGCGAAACATGCAGTCGGCGAAAATTCGGTCTACGTTTTCAGTATTCAGTTCGGTCATGGCTCTGTGATTTTAATGTCGTCAAGGTTATTGAAATCAACGATGATTTCGCTAATAACGTATATATACTCTCCTTTGCTTTCACTTCCCAGATAGGTGGTAGTATTTATTTTGTCAATATTAGAATGTGGAAAAGCGTTTTCAAAGAGTTCTTTTAGCATATTGAAGTTCTTTTCGGAGGCTGTAAGGTGGTGCCCGTAGTTTGTAACAGACGATACATCGAATCCTTTTTTCTTCAACATTTCCACCTGATTTTTTATTTCCTTTTCGCGACTGGAAGGGAAGATACCCCCTCTCAATGTGGCGGTCATTTTGTACCGGTCGAAAATAATTTCATCTATATTTCCGGTTCCTTCGTTGTGCCACCATTCATCAAATGATTCAGTGATAAGTTTCAACCTTTCCCTTGCATCCTCGTTCGATACCTTCATCCCGAGCTGTTTTCTTAGTTCCCGGTTCTCATGGTTGAGTGAGCGTATTTCCTTGATGTATTCATTGTATTTTTTATTCAGGCTGTCTTCATATCCAAGTTCGTTAAGGATGTCTATTGCATTCTTATGAAACAATTCAAGCAATGCTTCTTTTGTACCCTCTTTCAGGCTCCCTTCTTTTAGCATGTAAAGCAATAAAGAGATTCTTTCGTTTATTTTCTTCTGTTTCTCTGTCAGCTTTTCGTAAAGCATTCCGTCCGGATCAAGAACTGGAGTATTATCATCGTTCTTTTTAAAGTTTATTTTTCTTTCTTCCATGGTTTATTCATTTTAAATGTTTTCGGCCAGCAAGTCTGCTATGTCATCAAGTCTTATCAATTCGCTTTCCTCGCATGAATTTATGCAAAGAACAATGAGTCTGTTTATCTTTACTTTTCTATTCATTACTACATCCAGCTTTGTTTTTCCTCGATTTGCATGTATTAAACCCAAATGCTCATTTACCGCTTCTTTCAGCTCTTCCGATGGGTCCTGTTCCGAAGATTTGGTAAATTGAATCATCAGCCTGACAGCTTTTTCTTCACTTTCTTCCAATTCACGTTTTTCTATGTAGCCATAAGTCCCGCTTTCGTCCAGTACAAAAGATTCCAGGTCGGCGTATTCTTCACACTCGTATTTTGACTGCACTACGTTTACAATATCCAGTGCTTCCTGTGCATCATCTCTTTTGCCTAAATCTATATATTTCTCGCATTCCTGAGCGAAAATATCTCGTATATATACAAGCTGGTCCTCTGTAAATTCTTTTTTCATGGTTTATTGGTTTTATTCGGTAGCTAAAATATCATAGGTTTTATTATCCCCCTGATAGTCATCCAGCGGGCACCAGTCTGGGATTTCTATTGGTGCATCAATGATTTTGTTTAGATTATTTCGTTTTACCACCTTGTTTGTCGGTGAACATAGAATAATATATCCAAAACTAGCGACTTCCAAGTTGTATTTGCGATGGAAAACGCATTCTTCGCAATGCGAAACAATTGTGCTGATTTTCTTTTTTTCTGCCATAGGTTCTAGTTATTATATCTCACCATAGGTACTTCAAATTGTGAATCACGTAGGTTTTTTTCTTTAAGCCCGTAAATTTCATTTTCTCCGGTGTAGCAATCAAGCGGACACCAGTCCGGGATAAAGTTACTCATATTTATCTTATCTGTGTGATAAATATAATCATCACTAATGATTATTTGGTCTTTTTCTTTGCATACAAGCACTGAACCGGTTGAGCCTTGAGAAGAGTCGTACCTTTTTGAGTGCGGACACTTCAGGCAGTCGGTAATAACTGCACTTATTCTGGGTTTAACTTTATTGTCCATATTACTTATTTTTATTCCGGTAGTGGGTTATCAAATATTTCTTTCAGTTTATTCATTGATTCCTGAATACGTTTTTCAAGGTTTTCCGTGTAGTGGTCATCATTTATCGGATTGGGGATAAATGTTGTTTCTACTCCGTAACGACCTATGTCAAGAGGGAGAGGGAAAAACGCAACAGTATCTACTGTCGTTCCTGGAATCAAATTGACGGTAATGCTCACGCCTTTAATGTCTTTCACCATCGTAAACCAGACGCTATGATTCTTACACGTTGCGAGGTCCTTTATCAGTCCTTTCTCTTCCAGTGGTTTCAGGTATTTCGTAATGTATAAATCGGTGTTTACTGACTTCCTGTTTAGTTCATCATTAAGGGATTTATTTGCAGCCATCAGTCTTTGATAAATAAACCTCCGTTCTGGTGATCTGAATGTTTCCTCTGCTGACACATCGGACTTAAAAAATGTGATATGGTCTTCATCGGCCTCTGTTTCGATAATGACTTTCATTGAGTTTTCTCGTGACGGCTCATTCAGTCTGAACATGATTCGGCATCTGCATGGAATAACCCGCAAGTCTGTGATAATCCCTTTCTCTTCCAGCGGTTTCAGGTATTCAGACACATATTTTTCTATTGAATAATCGTTTGCGGTCATAGGCTTATTTCTATTTGATAAATTGTTCTTTTATATACTTTATTCCTTGAAGGATATATTGTTCAATTGTCTCTGTGTAATGCGGGTCGTTCTTCGGGTTTAGAAGTCCGGCCCTGTACAATGGCCTGTATTTGCAAAATCCAGTAGTGGGATAAAAGAATACGCAGTCTTCATTTTTACCTGGTTTTAAATGCGCGGATATTTCTTTCCCATTTATGTTTTCTACCAGCGTAAACCAAATATCTCTCTCACAGTCTTCATGAACGTCCTTTATAAGACCTTTTTCTTTTAGCGGTTTTAAGTATTTGGTGATATATTCATTTCCTTCCTCAAGAACAACTCGATAGCTCTTTTCATCATACTGTTTCACCCATTTCATTTCACCTTCTAACCGCTCTTTAGCATCTGTAATGAAATAAAGTATATTTTTTAGTTCATCGTATGAAACCGAGTAACTAATCGCAGAAAAGAACAAAGTAAACTTGATTGTGTTTGAGTTGTCTTTTTTGTTTATTTCTGCTTTTATTGGAAGTCCTTTTATCAGCTCCTTCAATTGGAAACGTATCCTATTCAGATTAGGGTAAATTCGTATTCTGTATATGGTTTCTTTCTCTTCCAGCGGTTTCAGGTATTCAGACACATATTTTTCTATTGAGTAATCGTTTGCGGTCATGGTAAAGATGTTATTTCAGTAGTTTTTTCATCTTTTCTACGAGTCTTGACCAGGCTTTTTGACAGATTTTGGAAATTCCTTTTTGATTTATTTTTCGTCATAATCGCCTGTATTAATATTTCTGATAGACTCTCTGTACTGAGGATAGTCAAGCATGTTAAGCAGCCGGTTGTCGCTGGATATAAATTTCTGTTTGTCCCACATTTCATGTAAGACTTCCTCACTGAAAACTCCTTCCCAAAGTAATATATCTTTCAGTGCATTAATGTTTATTTCCTTGACTCCGTACTGGAAACATTTATACTGGAGGTAATTGGCATACATTACGGCGATGGCCGGACGGTCTATAAGTGTACTTATTATAAGTGCTGAAGGATAATCTATCTTGTAAGGAAAATTTTCAGCGACAAGATTTATCATGAAAGAAGTGTAATCAGACTGCGAAGAAAGTTCTTTATGTGCATTCAGGAAATTACCAACAATCTCATGATTCATTTTGAAAATGGAAAGTAGTTTCCTTTGTGTATCATTTATTTCTATTTTTGATTTCCCATCCAGTTCCTCACACCATTTCTGAATAGCGTCCGGACCGAGGTCTTTCTGATGTTTAAATTCCATAGCAATGTTTTTTTGGGGATTTATTTCTGTTTTTCGGTTTCTTGGTAATCACTCCATTCTCTTATCTCTGCATTGCAGCAGGGGCACAAAACATATAGCAATGTTTTTTCTATTCTTGTAAATGGGAACTCCCCATCACTCTTGGATTGCACGTCCCTTTTATCGAAAGTAAACTCGCACCCGCAGAACTGGCAGGTCGCTATTTTCTTATCGTATTTCCCTTCTTTGATAATTTCAATCATATTGTTACAGGTTACGACAACACCACATACATGGCTGCCAAAAACAGATAATATAATTTGGTTTTACTCATGTTTTTTTGGTTTTGATTAATATCCGTTTTCACATGCTTTGCAGCAAAATTTCTCACGATTTCCAGCATCGGAATCAGTGATTTCGTATTTACGTCCACACTGCTGGCAGGTATATTCAATCACGTCCGACTGATAGTATTTGCAGGAATCTTCCGCTTTTACTTCCGTCCCGAAATTGGTACATTTCCCGTCGCCATAGCTGTTGCATGTTGCGCAGGTGTGGAAGAAGTTTTCGCAGTTGTCTAATTTCACTCTGACTGTCACTTTTTCTTGATGTGAAGTGAAGTAAGGTTGCTGAAACTCTTTTCCATTTTTAAAGTCGATACAGTAAAATCTAAACATTAAATTGCTAAGGCATATAATGTTATAATCAGAGATGACTCGATATATATGGCTCATGTGCCTTTCCCCGTTACCACATTCAATAGCCATGTTGGAATAATCAGGTATTGAACCTGCTACAATACCCATAAACTCTCTAAATGTGTTTTTTATGACTTCCGGATCATGCTGTATATACTCATTTGATTCTAAGTCACGTCCTAATATTCCGAGTTTTAGATTTATCGAATTGCATTTATCGCACAGTTCTTCATATTTAATAGCTTCTTCTTTTTTGTCGAATCGGCTACCATCATTTGTTTCGTATATTTCTATTGTTTTCATAATCAATTTATATTTAGAAGTTCGGGGTTATCGTGAATATTCCCCACGATTTCACACTGGAATCCCTCTTCGGATGTTTCGGTAAAGGCGTGAAGGGGGAATCCTCCATAAATCCGTTCGTTACATTCTTCTACTGAAGCATAAAACATTCCTGCCTGGAATCTGATTATATACAGTTTGTTGTCATGCTCCCATCTCACAATGTCGTCTTTGTATATTTCTTTCCCGTTTTTGTCTGTGAGGCCGGAGAACTGGCCGATGGTATCTTCGTTTACGCATTCTCCTTTTCGCCAATCATCTTTAGGGAGTATGACGAAGTTATTCTTACGGTCTTCTGCCAATCCTCCATAAATCCATTGATTATGGATTAATCCTTTCCCTCTGAATTTTATTGTATGTTCCATAATCTACATAATAATGGTTCCAGAATTATTTTCTATGTATGTTTGAGTCTTCACGGACCGTAACCATTGATTACGGATTTTCCCCCAATATTCAATATCAATACTGTTGAAAATATGCCTGCGAATTTTTGAAGCTTTTTTAGCGTATTGCATAATGTCTTCGATAGGCCGGCTCATTCTTCTTTGAATATCAAAGCCAATCTCTTCAATTCTATTATAGCAATTCACTTTTATGTAACATGGTCCGATGTCTTCTACTTCTGCAAAGACAAATATGTCACTTAAAAATAATGGGTTATGTATCTCGTATATTTTCATATCAGTTATTTTTCTGTATTGGGTAGTAAATCTTTTTTGTAAGCCCATTTCACGGCAGGAGAATAATATTCCTCCCAATCATCATCATAATCAACTATTTTCCCATTTTTCAGGAGCAATACAACATCATCATGGTTATTTATATTTATATCGAAATCATGCCATACGCTGTCTATTCTCCATTCTGCGCCTTTTACAAAAGCATTCTCAACATCTTCCTGTGAAATTGCGCTTCCTCCGTAATAAACCAAGCATGCCAGATTTTCGGCTTCCTTTTTAGCTGCGTTTTCTATATCTTCTCTTTTCATGGTTTTTCTTTTAAGTATTCTTTATTCAGGTGACTGTTTTCTATAAGCCATCTAATCATGCAAATAGCGGTGTCAAAAGAACCAATGTTCATTTCCTGGTGCTTCATATCATATCCAAGTTCTTCGTATGAAATAAACCAGAAGGAGCCGTCACTATTCATTGCAAAATCAGCATTTGGGCGGTTACTTTGAGTGATTGACTTTGGCATAATTTCCAGAAGCCGGTCAAGACTCCATGCAGGAACATCTTTTCCCCAGAGAGCGTCGAAAATCTCCTCTCCGGTCATCAGGGTGCCGTCCGGGTGCTTATGGAAAGGGCTTTTTAGTTTTGCGATTCTTTCCGGTGTCCAATACTTCCCTCTCAATGTGGGAGGTTTTGTTTGAAGTTCCCATTCCCATGATTTTACCCGGCTGTTGGTGTAGTGATACACCATGTCGGCCGTTTCCGGTTTCAGGCCCAGCGAAAGAAGTATTTCCGACTGGTCGCGTGTGGTTGCTATTTGTGATTTGAAGTCCATATATTATTCCTCCACTTTTACAAAGATTACACCAGTTTTATCATTTCGACTTATATCGCATTTACCTACAAATGCTTCAGCAAAATCGTCACACATCGGGAAATTCTCGTTCCAGAAAAAACATCCTACACACGATGTAGGCTTTTTAGATGGTTCAACTCTCAGCTTCACAAGCCCGCACTGAAATGTTTCTCCGACATTAAATTCTTTCTTTGCCATATTATAATTCCATTGATTTTTGAAGTTCACTAACAAGTACATCTGCCTGTCTTGTAGCTAACTCAGCCATTGATTCAAGTGGGTTATAGGCTGTTTTACTTGCATGGAGAGCTATATCCTTACTTGAATATATTCCTTGTAATATTGCAATTGCAGACTGTATACGTACTTGCTGCCAATCTGGATAAACATTTTTGAAATCCAGTTCGGTATCAAAATATGTATTCCCGTCAGAGCCTTCATATACACTTTTTGCACCAGAATTTGCAGTAGGTTGAGAGTTAAGGTTTAACTTAACTTCAACAATTTTCCCGGTATATAAAACTTTTGCTTTCATGTTTTATTCCTCCACTTTTACAAAAATTACATTGGTTTTATCTTCCCTCTCATTTTTACTGCATCCACCGCAAATTTTCTTTAATGCGGGTAACATAATGTCGCAATCAAAACAATATGGATTATAGAATATACATTTACAGCATACTTTACCTTCCTCTACTCTCAGCTTTACCAGTCCGCACTGAAATGTTTCTCCGACTTTAAATTCTTTCTTTGGCATATTTCAATCTTCGTCTTTAGGGAACAACTTCTCAATATCGTTGGTATAAAAGCTCAGTATATCTTCAAAATGATCAATATAAATACCTGTTCTTTCTGCTAAACAATTAGGAAATCGTTCAGTATCTATTTCCAATATCTTATCAAAAACAGTCGTGCAATTAGAATATTCTATCCATACCGCAAGACCATGGCCCATTTGCCATTCATATTGATCAATCAGTTCTGTGAGTAATTTTAATTTCTTGAAATCCATATCCTATTTATTTTCATTGTTCTTTAATCGAATTTGTTCCTGAAGCTGTTCAGCATTCTTTTTCTGAAAGTTCGGACACTGATATACATCTCCAAACGCAATTAGTACCATGACAGGGAATAGCATCCCATGCTGGCAACTTCTTCCAAATGCGTCAGCAAATGTGCAGTCTTCGCACCGCCCGTTTACGTCATACGCTGCCATATTATTCTTCTTTTTTATCGTTCTGTATTTCAGATAATTTATTAATCACTAGGTATGTAAGCATAAATTCTATAAAAAGAATGTCGTAATCCAAACCAGAGAAATAGCTCATTGCCATAACGAAAGCCACAAGACCTACAAAAATTGCAGTAGCAATAAAATACTCTTTCATCATTAATACCTGAATTTACCGAACTGAATAACTGCCATCGGCTTGCTGAAATCATAACCCCGGAACCACTCTTTCCAGTCGTCTGCCGACAGACCATCGTTGGCCGCAAGTTCTTTCAGTTCCGGATATTTACCGTCGATGTCGAAAAAATTGAAAGAGGCACATCCGTCGCGATCCAGCTGGAAGGTAAGTTTCTGAATACCTGTTCCAGATTCCGCAGTCAGACAGCCTATTGTTATTTGTCTGCTGAAATACGGACGGGCTTCCCACTGACGGACGGAGATAACCGCTTCACCTTGCTGCACCTCGTGTATGCGTTTTGCCCAAAGCGGGAAGTTGGCCCGGATGGTGTGTCGTTTTTCGCCGGAAAGGAATTTCTTACGGAATCCGGTAGGGTTTCCCGACCGGGGATGTTTGGTCGGGAAAGATTGCGAAAGCATGAGCACGTAAGTCTTTTTCATAACTTTTTTAGATTTCATGTTCATCGTTTTATTACATTTTACCTACCGCAAAAATAACAATTTTAAACTGAAATCACATCAAAATTATTTCTAAATTTCATAAAACCTCCGAATTTTCGTTTTTGTCCTTCAAACTACCGAATCAGACCGCTAACTTTGAGGAAAAACACAAAGACTATGTTAGTAACGAAAACCGAAGAAATCAGGGCATACGTGCCCACCAGCGTGTACAGCGGCGACCAGTCACTTCTCACAATCATGGAAGAGACAGAAGAGAACATTCTTGTGCCGATACTTGGGCGTAAACTCTACGAAAAGGTATGCGGAGAATACGATAAGGCTATGGAAGAGTATGGCGGAGTGACGGCGGCCTACGTGGAAAAAGAAAACCTTACACCCGAAATCCGTCTGATACGTGCCTGCCAGCTTCCGGTGGTCTACTTGTCGCTGGCCAACAGCACCGGCATTCTCACGGTGAGTCTGAACGACGGGGGTGGACTGAATCAGGTGTACACCGACGGGTACGACAAGGCCGACGAGAAATCCGTGAGCCGGTTTGAGCGCGATGCGTATTTTAAGGGCCGTCGCGGAGTGGACCGTCTGCTGGTATTCCTGGAAGAGGATGCGTGCAGTCAGGCTCCCGTGTTTGCCGATTTGTGGCGCGAAAGCCGGTATTTCTACCTGCAGGGCGACTTGCTTTTTACTACCGCTATCGAGATGAACCGTTTTCTGGACATTAACGAAAGCCGGGAGAAATTCATCTCAATGTTGCCTGACATACGCTATTGCCAGAGCGCTTACATAGAGCCGGAGATAGGGGAGGAGCTGACCGATGCGCTGGTGAAATGGTGCACGCGCTCGCTAAAGTCCGACCTTTTCACGGGCGAAGACAAGGATGCCATAAATGCGGTGTGGCAGAAGGCGGTGGACTGTCTTCGCATGGCGCTGGCACTCTACATCGAGTCGCGCCGTCCGGAAAAACAGCGCAAGTACAGCGAAAACGAGGCAGCTTATTCCATGACAAAGGCCCGCAAATTTATCTCCAACCATCAGGATTCTTTCGGAGAGTTTATCAAGGATTCTCCGCTGTATGTGCCGCCGCTCACTGAAACAACCGGACCGGACAAGCAGCCCATATTCGATTATGACAACCAGGACAACGCCATCTTCGTCATGCGTCCGCAAGCCTTCACCAGGCACTGATTTTTTGTCCTTCATTCCCAGTTTTCATATACCTAACTTTGGAGTATAAAGAAACGACAAATGGATACGACAAACTACCAGATACATCTTCCGGCACTTCCCGACAGTTGGAACCGGCTGTCTACCGAAGAGCTGGAAGAGGTGAACAGACTTTACAAGCGTAAGGAGGCTATGGCTGCGGCAGGCGACGAGGAACGTGCCGACCGCCTTTTCAAGCTGAAGTGCTTCATGCTTTTTCTCGGACTGAAAATCGTGCGGCGCACCGTGACCGATGAAAATGGTGAAACGGTGTTTCTCTTCCGGCGCAAAGGGATTCGCCACCTGTTTGAGCGCATTCCCATGCGGGCATGGCAGGTGGACCAGTGGATTGACCAGAAACTCGGTTTCCTGGACAATCCTTTTGCACGCACCGTCACTCCCTACGGAATTATCCGCCTTCGTATGGGGGCCCTTCGTCTGAAAGCGCCGAAAGATGTGATGTCCGATGTCAGCTTTGCGCAGTACCAGTCCGCACAGAATCTGCTTATCATGTACTGGGACGCACAGAAGGTTCTACAGACGCTTGTAAGGCGAAAATCGACCCATGCCGCCATCCGGATGCAGTTGCGCCGCATGAAGCAGGCACGATGCCGGTTTCTGGCCACGCTGTTTAATGAATCCGTGCGCGAGACGGGAGAGATACGCGAAGGACGCTACCTGCGCAAGTGTAAGCGCCGCGTGTGGTCGTTCAACTCCGGACAGATACAGAAAAACGCCCGCTGGTTTAGCATGGTAGAAGCCCGCATGTTCCCCGTCATGGTGCAGTATTTCCAGAGTGTGCAGGAAGCCTACGCACGCATGTATCCGGAGCTGTTCACGCCTAACGGGAAAAAGAACGGACGGCAGAACCCCATCAAGATAGAGGTGGAAATGATTAACAACATCATGAAGTATCAGGGATTCAGTGACTACGACGCAGTGTACGACAGCGAGGCGGTCCGCATCCTGGGAATTATGAATGCCATGGCCAAGGAAGCCAAGGAAATTGAGAAAATGAATCAGAAATACAGAAAAGGGAAATGATAACCGATTACCAGAGTAACGCATACCGAATTTCTTACCAGGGCGTGTCCATGACAGAAAACGCACTGGAAAACCCCAACCTGATTCAGGTGGGGGTAGTCCCGGGCTGTACCATCATGGTTGCTCCGCAGAAAAGCTACGGCATAGATTATCTGCCCAACGGAGAATACCGAAGCTGGACGCTGACGGGATACAACACCCGTCTGAACCGCACGGAGGCACACTACATCTATGCCCGTCTGGAACGTGATTCGGACGATGCCATGGTGCTGTTTTCCGTGAACGACTATGCTACTGACGGAAGCATCGGCGGAGAGAATCCCAGCAAGGATTTCTATTACATACGTATCGGAAGCATTACCGCCACCGACAGTCTGGAAGCTGCCACCCTCGACCGTGAAATTACACTGGACTACGGTAAGCTTTCTACTCCTGCAGGTAATGACCAGGATGCAGCCGGATGGAAGGAACTGTTCGAACTGACCGCAGAAGGATTGATCCGTCCGCTGAAACGTTTCACTTCCTTTATTGTGCAGGGCACGCTTTCCATTATCGGGAAACTGGTTATCAACAACAAGCAGATTACGGATGTGGCACGCCAGGGAGATGAAGGGGAATTTTCTGCCAGTGATGAACTTATACCAACGACGGCTTTACTTGTAGGGAAATATATAACAAAGATTAGAGAATATTTTTTAAGTAAAGATAGGGAAGATCAGACTAAATTCTTGCTAAGGCTTATTGGAGGGGCAGAATTTGGAGCTTATGCTTCTGGTATATCAGGAGCACGAATTTCTTCCGACGGAGCAGCAGAGCTGCTTAATTTGTTGCTTAGAGGTGCGTTGACGATAGGAGAATATAAAAAAGGCTTGAAAGGAGCCAATATTGACAAACAAGGTGTTGCAGATTTACTTTCTATACTTGTACGAAGCGGAATAGAATCAGCTAATT
>OGLS01000333.1_pt1 | contig 47559 bp, 62 predicted proteins | sample 1572881 | NCBI WGS metagenome assembly OGLS01 (sample SAMEA2582013, study PRJEB24529) | metagenome | biome: Human gut stool | place: China | collected 2011
AACACGTGATCCACGTATGAAAGAGCGTAAGAAATACGGTCTCAAAGCAGCTCGTCGTGCACCACAGTTCTGCAAGCGATAATTCAACCGAGAATACAGAAAAGACACAAACCCAGGAAATGCTTATATTTCCTGGGTTTTCTTTATGCCAGAGATTTTTAAGAACACCACAAAAAAGGGTAAAAAATTGACGGTAACTTACACATAACTTACACGTAACTTACACGGAAAAAGCCTATATTTTATTAATTGCGTCTATCAGTTCTTCTATTTCAAAGTGAGTATATACAATTTCAGTTACGCCCTGTCCCTTGTGTCCCACAATCTTTTTTATAACCTTATCCGATACGCCAGCAACCGTTAACATGCTTATGCAAGTATGCCGGGTGTCATGCGGGCGGTGCGACATTCCTAAAGTTTCCATAAGCGGCGACCAATAACTATCATAATAATTTCTGTACTTGAAGTGTTCGCCTTCTGGTGTACTTAAGAGGTATTCACAGTCGTTAAGATTGAACCAGTATTCAAAGAAAGGGTATACTTTTTCGGCTATCGGTACGGTACGGATTCCGGCAGCAGTCTTAGCTTCAATGATTTTAAAACACCTTGCTTCTAAGTCTATGTCCTCTTTCTTTAAGTCCAGCAGTTCGCTTATTCTACAGCCGGAATATATCAGCATGAGAATAACAGTATAGTATATATTTGTGTCCTTAACTTTCCAGATACGGTTAACTTCCGTCTTACTGAATGGTTCGCGGTTTAGTGCGTTTGGATTTCCAGCATTTTTAATATTGAGATATTCAACCATATTTCTTTCCTTTGGTATTATTTCATGTATTACAGCGTATTTATACATAAGCCCTAACATAACTTTTAACTTCCTAAGCGTCGGGGTATTCTTCCCGGATTCATCAACAACCATTTGAAGGTGGTCTAATTTAACATCAACGAAGCACATAGAAGCGATTTTATCACAGAGTTTCCAGGAAGCTTTATAGCCCTTTACATTGGAATCGCTGACGGTTGGGAAGTGTTCACTACTCCAACGGTCGTATACATCTTCAAAAGTAACCTTCGCCGCGTTCACGTCGTAGGGGTTGGCATTAAATTCAGCAAGTGCGGTTAACGCTTCTTTCCTGGTAGGATAATAACCGACGATAGTAAAAAGTTGCTTCGCTTTTCCTGTTGCTGGGTTAATTTCCCAGCCTTTTGTTTTCTTGGCTACATACGGGTTACGGCGGTTGCCTGGCTGCTTATACACAGTCCCAAAGCCGTTAGGTAATTTCATAGAATCACAGCCTTTCTTAAAAAAGGGTATAAAAAATAAGCCCCTTTCTAAAATGCTAGGCTTATGGTATAATCAATATGCGTTTTGATCACTATAAGCCCTTGTTTATAGGTATCGCGTGAGCCGTTCCAGGTGGCAGCCTGGGGCGGCTTTTTAAGTGCTTAAGCTGGTGGCAGCCAGCAAAAAGCAAGTATTTATAAGTTTAATAATTCTTTTTTCTTTGTATCAAATTCTTCTTGTGTCAATGCGCCGCAGTCTAACAGTTGCTTATATTTCAATAATTCATCAGCAGCAGAAGCGGAAGGAATGGCGACGGGTTCACTTGCTACCATTGAATCTAATAGGGCAAGAATTTTATTAGCCGCGTCTGTCATGGTGTTATAAATAAAAGCGCCTTTCTTAACTTCTGTAGAGATTAAAGGAATTTCCGTATAACTGTCATAGGGGTGTTTTAAGGAAATCTTTATATACATTTTTTTAATGACTTCATTTTGCTTGCGCTTCCCGGTAGAACCGCCGATTATTGCGCCCGCACCGCCGAAAATAGCGCCGCCGATAAGTGCGCGCCCTATACTTGCGCCGCCTTTTGTATAACTTTCCCCGTCAACGACTAATTCATAATCTACTATGTTATCAAAGGAATATACAATAGGTATTTTATTATACAATGTGGCAGCAGGAACGGGAATATAAAACCGTTGGTTTACTTTATCCACAAAAAATAGTTTTCCTACAGTGTCCGTAGCCTGGAAAGAATTATATAAAAGCTGATTCTCTTTTACATACTCTATATGTTCTTTAATATCCGTAGTAGTTTTGTTCCCTATATTCCTTATGAAGCCAGGGCTACAAAGGGAAAGACAGGAAGAACATACAACGCCGGAAGAAGCTTTAGCTTTTGTTAAAGCGTTTGTTTTTCCGTTGCATATAATACATGATTCTTTGTTAAACAGTCCCATAAAAACCGCCTTTCTGTAAGTTTAGTACCATAAATCTATCACGCGGAAAGGCTGGTAGATTATGGTAATTATTAAGTTATGGGAAATCCGTACAGCTAAAGGCTTAAAGCTGGAAGCTGTAGCAGCTGTAACAGGTGTAAGCAAATCCACGCTTAACAATATTGAAAACGGGAAAACTTCGCCTACACTGGCTAACCTGGAAAAGATAGCCAAGGGGTTAGGCTGCCGCATTAGCGAACTGTACGAATCGGAATATAAGTAGTATACCATAGTAAAACCTTTGAAGCCCTAGCGCTAAAAATATTTCCAGGATTTTGGAAATGTTTTTAGAATATAAGACAAGCAGAGCAAAATCTTTTATAATGGATAGCACTAAGGAAGGGGGCTTAACTATAATGCGTGAGAAGCTACACAACCTTATAGATACTATCCAGGAAGAAAGATTGTTAAGGAAAATATACTTTTATATCCTGGGGTTGAAGGGTGGACGTAAATAGCGTCTACCCTTCTTTCATTTCTGCAATGATTTTCTTGAGTACGTTCCATTCTTCATTCGTAAGCTTACAAAGAGCCTTAAGAAGATTCTTTTTAAACTTATCTTCGCCGCCGGATATGCGACCTATGTACATATCTAATTCTTCGTCTTCGGACATAGGGTTAAACATATCGCCGTTGCCAGTCTTAAGCCATTCTTCATTAGCGTTGAATTTCAACGAGCAAATACTAATAATTCTATCAGATACTTCTTTACGTCCGTTTTCCACATCCGACAAGTGACCTTGTGAAATTGAAAGCGCAGCGGCAAAATCGCCTTGCTTCAAATTCAAAGCTTTTCTAAGCTGTTTTAATCTTCCGTTCAAAACAATGCCCCCTTTCTATGAAGTGATTTTACTATAGCACAAAAAATATCGCAAAGCAACAAAAATATTTGCGAAAAGTGTTGACAAGCAGTAGCAAAGCGATATATACTTATCGCATAGCAACAGAAAAAACGAAAGGAAGGTAAAGGACAATGCAGCCGGACACTATTAAACGAGCATTACATAGCTTCATTGACAAAATGGACTATCGCTTACAGAGAAAAGTATATTTTTACATTTTAGGACTGAAACAGGGAAAGTAAAGGAGAGTGCAGAAGATGAGAAATTTTACAGAAACCAGAGAAAAGGCAATTAAAAGAACCAGACAGCTTGTATGTTATTTTGCGGAATTTATGTTAGAGGAAGAAGAAAAGGGAGCGAAGCAGCGCGCAGAATTTGAGAAAGCCAAAGCAGAAGGAAAGCCGGTAATTATGGTAAGCTGTGCAGAAAATAACATTAGATGTATGCACAACTGCATGAAAGCGGCAAGCGAAGTAGTGAAATTACTTAGCGATAAAGAAAACGAAGTAGAGGAATGGCAGTTAGCGGCAATCAACGCAATGTATGAAACCTGTAACACTATGGAAGAAGGACATGTAACTATACCTTTCGACCTTCCGTATGCAATTAAGGGGCTGCTTTTACAGTGGGACGAAAAGGAAAGCACAGCCGGAATAATGATGGAAGCTATGGGAATGAAGTAATAAAGTAAGGGCGGCAGCAGTCGCCCAGCAAGTGCCGTTAGTTCAGTGGTTAGAGCGACCGCCTCATAAGCGGTAAGTCGTGGGTTCAAATCCCACACGGCGCATTAGTGGCAAGGGTGGCTACCTTGCAGCAGAGGAAGCAAGCTAATAGCTGATACTGCATACTGTGAAAAAATAGCAGCGGTTACGCCAGCTATAGAGCGTATGGAAGGATAACAGGTTTTTAAGCAGCTTTTTTAATGAGAAAAAGCGCCTACACGGTAAAACAAGCCGGGAAGGAGCGTGGGAAAATGCCGCCAGACAGAAAAGAAGCCGCCGAAAGACTTCGGCAGCTTGTAAATAGTAATTTTGAAAATGAAATTGCAGTAAATGTAAGCTACGACATTTGCTTATCAAAGACAGACACAAGCTTATTAACAGTAAATAAGTAGCTGCTACATTTCTGTTTTGTTTCCTGGTCTACTTCAAGTTCGCCCTGGTTAATAAGCTGGACGGCTTGAAGGGAAGCCAGGATAACGCGAAATTCATTAGGCGCTATGTTGGTATCGTGCTTAAGAAGCTTTTCCCCGGCGGAACAACAGCACTGATAGTTAATAGCTGCCTGGGCTTCTGTTTCTTCCAGTTCGAGAGACGGAAAAACAGTAAGGGCAAAAGTGATAGCGTCTATATCAGAATCGCTAAAAGAATATGAAATATGTTTCATGGTAAACCCCCTTTAGTTTTTTCTAATTATAGCACGAATAGAGGAGAAGAAAAAGCGTAATGTAGCCTACGATAGTAGCCAGTTCCCAGCCTGGAAAAATACAGAGGACGCAAAATAAAGAAAGGATAAGAACAACCTTTAAAGGGAAAAGCGGCTAGTCGTGTTCGGACGCGGACACATGGAAAAAGTTAAAGTATTAAGTTTATTTAATGGTATCAGTTGCGGCAGGGTTGCTTTTGAACGTGCTGGGATTGAGGTAGAAAAATATGTAAGTTATGAAGTGGACGACTTCGCAAATGAGGTAGCAAAGAAAAACTACCCGAACGACGAATATAACGGCGACGTATTTAAGGGAGATTTTACACAGTATAAAGGTTTTGACATTGTTATAGGCGGAAGCCCTTGTACATATTGGAGTATTGCAAAAAGGGAACGCGAAACAACTTCGGAAGGTATCGGGTTCGAGTTGTTTAAGCAATTTGTAAGAGCCGTAAAGGAAAGCGAATGTAAGTACTTCCTGTATGAAAATAACAATTCTATTCATAACGACATAAAAGAAGAAATTAGCAGACAGTTAGGCGTAAAACCGATAATGATTGACAGCAGATTAGTTTCGGCACAAGGAAGAAAGCGCTGCTATTGGACGAACATACCAGGGGTAGAACAACCAGAAGATAAAGGTATTTTACTACAGGACATTTTAGAAGCTGGCGGAATTGCCTACGCTGAAAAGGCGTATTGCCTTACGTCAAGCTATAACGGCGCTGTTATCTGGAATAGTTTAGAACGAAGTCAAAGAACAATGGTAGCAGAACGGGCGGAAGCAGAAGGACCAGGAGTATACAAAGTCGAGGACGGAAAAGTAGAAATACAATCAAGAAAGCAAAACGGCGAAGTCCGAAACGGTGTATATAAAATTAAGCTTCCTAACGGTTTGTACAAGTTTAGAAAGGCGACACCACTAGAAGCGGAAAGACTACAGACGCTTCCAGATAATTATACAAGCGGAGTACCAACAGGGCAGAGATATAAGCAAATTGGAAACGGTTGGACGGTAGATATAATCGCACATATTGTTTCTTATCTGCTGAAAATAAAGGCGGCGTAAGCTGCCGCGTAATGCAGCCTACCAACGGTAGCCAGTCCTAAGCCTGGGTAAATGCAGAAGGCGAATACACAAGAAAGGCGGGATAAATTGAGGGATAACAACATAAAGCCAGCGGAAGCAGCGGACATTTTAGGAGTATCGCCGCAGTTTGTCCGGGTGGCTATGCAGCAAGGGAAGCTAAACATAGGAATAGCTATACAGCTTCCGGGTTCTTCTTCCTGGGCGTATCAGATAAGCGAAAAGCTTTTAGCTGATTACACCGGAAAAGACATTAAGGCAGAAATAGCAGCATTGAGAAGCAAAAGATAAAAGGCTGTGGCAGCAGTCATAAAAGTCCTTGTTTAGAGGTATCAAAGTTTTGAGCGTGAAAGTTTTTATTATTCTGGTAACAGTGGCAGCGGGCGCTATTTTACTGGCGGCAACAGTAATAGCCTGTAAGGTTTTAAGCCTGGTATTAAAGGGCGTGAAGAAAGGAAGGGAGCGCATAAGACGGATAACAAAGAAGCAGACCGTAGAATAGCTATTAGCAAATTCTATAGAGTGTACAGGCAAGCGCAGAGGGTTAGCAACTTGCGTATGCACAGCCGCTTTAGCTTATACGACGACGGCTTAATAGAAATATGGGAATACCAGGGAGAACAGAAAACCCGTAGTATTTGCAAAATCAAAGAGGAAAGTGAAACGGAATGCTATAAGCGGGCGACGGAAGTGGTAGAAAATTACATAAAAAGTAGGAGTGAAAAACAGTGAAGAAATTTGTAGTAGAAGTAGAAACATTAGGCAGAAGGCAGACCCGGTTAGTTCCGGCGCGAAATGAGAACGAAGCCAGCAGGAACTGTACTACGGCAGAATCTAAGGTTATTTCATGTGTACCGTATACCGGGCAGAAGGTAGGCTTAAGCAGCCAGGAAGAAATAACAGAAAGACTTTTCCGGGGCTGTCTGGCAGCGAATAGAAGGAAGAAAGGGGGCTGTTAATATGACAGCGGCAACGGTTGAGAGAATGGAACACAAAAAGGCAAGAGCCGAAGAAGCTAACTTACTTCTTGAAGGACTGGACGAAGTAACACAGAAAGCACTTTATATCGCTACCAAAATGGTATTAGCAAAAAGAGACACAGAAGAAGGGACGAAGAAAAGTTGATATTAAAGAGAATCGCCAGCAAAAGCGGCGGGGAAACAAAGGAATATTACTGGAAAGAGAAGGAAAAGGAGTAGGAGAGCATGAACAATTTTATTTTACTGTATGGGGAAGTCCTGGACTACCCGCAACAGGCAAGCATAGACAAAAAAGGAACGGAGTACTACAAGTTTAATATTGCAGTGCAGCGGGAAAGCGGAATCATTGATATTTTACCCATTGTAGTAGAAGAAGATACAGTAGCTTATAACACCCTGGCGGATATTGATGAGAAGGGGGAAGTAGTAGGCGCACAGCTTTTGATTACCGGAGAAATCAGAACCAGGAACATTAAGGACAAGCTGGATATTTCCGTAAGGGCGTTTTCTATCAAGGAAGACGACAATTACAAGGGAATCACGAACCAGGTAGTTATTACCGGGTTTGTATGTAAGGAAGTACCGATTAGAGAAACGCCGCGCGGGCTGCTGATTGCAGACCTGTTATTAGCGGTACACAGAGAAGACGGAAGCCAGTTAAGCGATTATATACCGTCTATCATGTGGAACGGCACAGCCACCAGGGCAACAGAAAAGCTACATGTAGGGGACTGTATCGAAGCCGTAGGGCGCTTACAGAGCCGCGAATACATAAAAGACTTAGGAGACAGGGGAAAAGAGCCTAGAAGGTGCTACGAACTGTCCGTAAATAAATACGAAGCACAGAAGAAAGAAGAAACTGCTTAACGGCAGAAAATACGCACACCCGAAGAAAGCCAAAAAAGACAATAAAACAGCCGCTAGACTATCGGGAAATAATCTAGCGGCTTTGCCGTACATGTTGTACTTACTCACATAAATAAGTATACCAAAATGTACGGCGGAAGTCAACGAAAAAAGCTTATTTTTCAAGGGGTTTCCGCCCCTTTTATGGCTTGATAAAAGTATTAACGATAGGGTGGGTTAGTATATGCCGTACATCATAGAGGTAGTGAAGGCTGGAAATACCATAGAGGTATCAAAGTATTATAGCAGCAGATTTAACAAGAAGGGAGTGAAGCGGGGAAAGAGGAAGCAGCTTACAACAGATGAACAGAGAGAAGTAAACAAAAGAGCAGCAGAGAAAAAACTAAGGAGATTGATAAACGAGAACTTCCAGGAAGGGGACACGCACTTAGTATTAGACTATAAGCTTAGTGAACGTCCAGGCGGAAGGAAGGCAATGAGAGCGGACGCGGACGACTTCTTACAGGAAATGCGGAAGCTGTATAAATCCATGGGGCTGGTATTCAAGTACATACACGTTATGGAAATCGGCAAGAAGGGGGCGCTACATCATCACTTAGTTATAAATACACCAGACGAAGTAAGCCAGCGGGCAATAACAAAAGCCTGGAAGGGCAGAGGGCGGACACACTTTAACCCACTGGACGATTCCGGGAACTACGCTAAGTTAGCGTCGTATCTGATAAAGCAAAGTGACGGAATGTTAAAAGACCCGGACGCTTTACAGGGTAAACGCTGGAACAGTTCTAAGAACCTAAGAAAACCGACAATCTTAAGAAAAGAACCGATAAAGGACAAGGGCTGGTATAACAGAATAGCCAGACTGCCTAAGAAGCTGGAAAAATCGTATTGCCTGGACGGCGACAGCGTTAGGGAAGGTATACACGAAAAGACAGGTTACACGTTCTTTACTTATACGTTCGTAAGAATCAATCAGACATGGAAGGAAACGGAATTAGAATGGGAAAAACTTTAGGAATCGACAGAGAGACAGCAAGACGCATTAAGAGAATGAGACGCCAGGAGTTAGACGGGTACTTATCCAGGGTAACAGACCGAAGCTACGACAACGGCTACGAAGAAGGCTTAGTTAATGGTATCGCCTTAGCGGGACAGGCTTTAGATACGGTATTAAAGAAATACGAAGCCGACGGAGCATTAACAGCTTTAGCGGTAGAAGAAATTACGAAAGCCGTAGGGCAGTACATAGCAGAGACACCAGAGAAGGCAAAGCAGCAGCTTAAGGCAGAAACGGCAGCAATCCAGGAAGCACAGGGAGCAGCGGAAAGGGTATTAGAGTATGGAGCGTAGAGAAAGCGAAGCCCAGGCACAAGCCGCCGTTTTTGATTGGGCGCGCTGGGAGCAGTCACAAACCCCGGTGCTTAAGGCTATGTATCATGCAGCCAACGAAGGAAAGAGAAGCGTAAGAGCCGGGGCAGACCTAAAGCGCCAGGGCATGAAGCCAGGGGTAAGCGATATATGCTTACCGTATGCAGCAGGCGGCTATAATAACCTGTATGTCGAATTGAAGGTAGGGAGTAACAAAGCAACAGAAGAACAGCTTACCTTTATCGACACAATTAACAGAATCGGCGGAAAGGCTGTTATAGTGTATGGTTCAGACGCTGCTATAGAAGTGATTAAGGCGTATCTGTGCGGAACTATAGAAAACCTGGATATTAAAAGCGATACATACCCGGCAGAAAAGGCAAAACTTACAGACCGGGTAAATGCGAAGCGGTTTATAGGATTTTGCGGGACGGATTGTAGGGCTTGCGATAATATGGGCTGCTTAGGAAGAAAAGAGTAACAAAGGATAAAGCACCTACTTCTTTGGTCGAAGGCAAGGAAAAAAGTATATCACGAAGGTAACTGTAAACAATGCAGCAGCGGCAGCATTTGTTAAGACTGCTGCCGCAGAAAGGAAGGTTTAGGAATGTTTGATTTTTTAAAAAGAAAAGAAGAATGTACGGAAATGGTACAGCAACCGGAAGAAAATCTATTACGCGAATATATAAGCGTGGATAGCGTAAAAGCGCATTTAGTAGATATTCTGGAAGAAAACAGAAAATTAAAAGCACAAATTAAAGATATTACAGAACGTGAAAGAGAAACAGAAACGCAAAATAGAAAAAAACGAGAAATAGCAATAATAGAAGCGGACGAATATAAAAAAAGGGAAGCAGAAGCAAAAAAAGAGGTAAGAGAAAAGGAAAGAGAGATAGACAGATTAAACGACCAGATTGAGAAATTGCGAAAAGAAAGAAATACGCTAATCACAGCGGCGGACATGGCAGAAGATAGATTACGAAAAGAAGAGCAAAGAATGAAAGAAAAAGAAGATTGCAGCGCTTGGTTACGAAGTAAATTAGAAGAATATGGAAATTGGGAAAGGGTAACGAAGACAGAACTAATAGGAATTATCAGAACTGCAATAGAGAAATAAGGAAGGGGTAAGCGTATGAGAACAGCAGCAGTAGTTAACTTAAAAGGCGGAGTAGGAAAAAGCACGACAGCTATAAACCTGGCTTTGATTATGGCGACAGTCTATAAATACCGGGTTTTACTGGTGGATAATGACATACAGGCGAACGTAAGCAAGTTCTTCGGGGTACATAGTTACGATTATAAGAGCATGGAAAACGTCTTACGGGATGCCGACACAATGGCGGAAGATGTAATAAGAAGCAGCGGACAGGTAGGGCTTGATATTATCCCGGCTAATATGAATATGGACGCAGCAGCAGTAGACCTTATGTTAGACCAAGAAGCGAACCAGATTGTAAGATTGAAGGACGTATTAACACAGGTAGAAGACCAGTACGACTATTGCTTTATTGACTGCCCGCCTGGTGTCGGAATCAATGTACTTAACGCCCTGGCAGCAGCAGAAGACGTTATTATACCGATTAAGACGGATATGAACGCCTTAGACGGCATGGAAGAACTGACAGAGGTTATAGAGGAAATCAGACCGTATAACCCCGGCTTATCCATGGTTAAATGCCTGGTTACTATGTTTACGAACGACATAAGCGTAGTGAAGGGCGAAGAAGCCTTACGGAAAAGCGAGTACAGCACCTTTAATACACATATTCGCTACAGTAAGAAGGTTGTAGACTGGACGTATGAGAAGCGAAAGAGCCTTATAGAGACAACACCCAGGAGCGCGGCGACAAGGGACTATAAGAGCCTGGCAGCAGAATATATAAGATTGACAAGAAAGGAAGGGTAAACAATGGGAAGATTAGGAGTAGGCGACAGACTGAACCAGAACAGCCGCCAGGGCATTATATTTACAGAGAAATACCGGAAGATAAAGTTAGACCCGCGTACACTGATTCCGAGCGAGCATAATAAGTACGCCCAGGAAGATATAGAGGAACTGGCGGATAATATGTTACTGGTGGGGCAGCTACAGGAAGTTATAGTAGGACGGGTAGCGGGACAGGACAGAATTATAGTAGGGCATAGGAGAACGGCGGCAGCAGTCCTTAATATCGAGCGCGGACACGACAGTTTTAAGCTGATTGACTGCAAAATAAAGGAAATGTCCGAAACTATGTTTATGCTTACGCTGCATAGCGCGAATATCTTTAGCAGACGCTTAAGCGATTGGGAATTAACGGAAGGCGTAGCAGAGTTTAAGAAGTATCTGATAGCGGCGAAGAAATCCGAGGAAGTGCAGATAAAGGGGAAAATGCGTGATTACATAGCAAGCGCTGTAGGCATAGCGACCGGAAAAGCGGCACAAATAGAAAAAATTAATAATAATTTGTGCGAGGAAGGAAAGGAAGCCTTTAAGAATGGAAAAATGAATTTTACAACGGCTTATGAAACTTCCAGGTTGCCAGAGGAAAAACAGAAGGAAGTAATAGAATCCGGGGGAATGTTGAGCGGCGAAGTTAAGAAAATGGTAGAGGAAGAAAAGAAGAAAAAAGAGCCGACACCAGCAGCCGTAAAGAAATTCTACGAAGCACACGCGAAGCGATACGACGGAGACAGAAGCAAGCTTAAGGAAGCATGTATAGAACACCTGGGAAGAAGCCACACGGGCGGAAATAGCGACGGCGTAGATTATAATTGTAGTATAAGGGGCGTAAGGCTTGACGGGGCAGAGGAAATAACCTGGACGCGTTTTGTGCAGTTGGTTAATGAGTTGTACCCGGTATCGGATAAAGAACCGGAAAAACAAGTAGAAATGCAGCAGGATTTAGACGACTACCCGGAAGTAACAGGCGGGCGTAGTATAAAGACCGATACAGCACATTTTAAAATTGACGGTGTATTAAATCCAGATTATACGCCTAGAGGGCTTCCGTATAGCTGCTATATTACCGCTATCCTTCATTCCGGGGCGTTTAGTAAGGACTTCATAGAATCCTACAAAGGCAGCAGAGGAATTAACGCCCTGTTAAATATCATTGAGAACTACAGAAAGAAGCTTTGCTACGAAGACGGCAAGTATGCACCGGGGAAGACAAGCTTTAGCTTCAAACATGAAGGCGAAGGCTATACGGTGTACTTCGATAACCGGGGCTTCCACCTGGAAAGAGACGATAGGCAGTATACAGACTATCTTAGGGACTATGATTTAATGGAACTGCTGGAAGCTATGCTAGAAGCTGGATATTTTGGAGTAGTGGAAACACTGAAAAACACAATTAAGAAAACGTCTAAAAAGGTGTCAGAATCTGACACTACGAAAGAACCGCAAAGCCAGGAAAAACAAGGGCTTGCGGGTGCAATGAATGAACCGGAAACGGGAGCAGATGAAGACCAGGCGGCAGCAGACGACGAAGCGGTAGACATACCGGAAGCTACAGCAATTCTTATAGCGGATTTATTCAACTTAAGGGAATACATAAGCGAAGACGATTTTTATAATTTACAGGAAATCGTTATTAACTGTGAGCTGGCAGCAAGAAAGGGCGGAGAGAATGAAAACAACAGAAGTTAAAAGCTTTGCAGATGTAGACACAAGCGAATTAAAGCAGCCTATTATATGCGTATTCAATCGCCCGGATGATTACCCGGACAAATGCGTAGCCCGGTTATTTGAAGGGACAGCGCCGACGAATATTATTATAACCAGGAATACCGTAGAGGAAATCCGGGAAGATATTACAAAGCGCTTCCCGGCTATGCTGCCTTTTGGAAGGAATAGAGAAGATCACAAAAGCGTAGTAGAATCGTGGATTTAGGAGCGTGACAAAATGGAAATTAGAAAAGGTCAGAAGGTGCGGGTAACATGCACCGAAGCCAGGCTTAAGGAAGTGGGAGTAAAGCAGAAGCATATTAAGCATATCCTGGGGAAGATTGGAACGGTTAAGGAAGTGCGTAATATCCCGGATATGGAAATACTGGCGTACTTCGTACACTTCCCCTATGTGAATCTGAAAGCAGCGCCAGGAAACAAAAAACCATATTATGTACTGCTGGAAGATATGATAGAGCCGATAAGTCTTACAGTGGTAGAAAGAAAGGGGAAGTAATGACAGAAGTACCGAAAGAATGGAATGGAACGCCGGAAGAATGGAACGCAGTAGTAGAAGCGTTCGGACGCATAGCGAAAGCAATACAGGAAGCGGGAAGACAGATTGTAAACAGTTTTTCAGAGTTTTATAAAAGAAGAGACAGAAAGAAACAATTAGAACGAAGCCGGAAGCGGCAGCAGTTGGCAGCAGTAAATACGGACAAGTCTAATAACTGGCGGCGATTGCATGGACTTTGTACCAGAAGAAAGTATAAAAAACATGCAAAAAAGAATTGACTTATAGTACTAAATATGGTACTATAATATCAGAAAGGAGATAAACAAAGTGCCAAGCGTAGAAAAGATAATTGAAAAAATGAAAAGACAGCCGAACGGCATACGCCCCGAAGAAGCTGACAAAGTACTAAGGGCTTACGGCTACGAAGGAGTAAGACAGAAAGGAAGCCACAAACAGTACTTGAACAAGGAGACAGGCGACCTTACCACAATCAAACAGGAAAGCCCATTAAAGAAGGCGTACATAGTAGACATACTTAACAGGATAGGGGAGTAAATCCCCTAACCTGGATATAATATAAAAGAGCAATAGAAAGGAGTAGGACATAATGGAAGTAAAGGATTATATGGAACTGCCATATACAAGAATCGTAAAGGAAATGAACGACGAAAGCGGGCATTATTTTTACGGGAAAATCTTAGAACTGGACGGCTGCCAGAGTACAGGCGATACGTTGGAAGAATTGTACGAAAATCTTAACGAAGCTATGGAAGGATATTTAGAGGTTAAGTTAGAAAATAAATTACCTATCCCGCTGCCGGAAAGAACAGAGAACTATAGCGGGAAGTTTAATGTACGACTTCCGAAATCATTACACCAGCGGTTAGCAATCCAGGCAGAGGAAGAAGGCGTAAGCCTTAATCAGTTGGTATTATATAAATTGGCACTGTAACATATATGGGCTATCGGCTACGGCTGGTAGCCTTTTTCCTACCCTAAAACTCTTAAAAGTATATGGGTAAATCAAATAAAAGCGGTTGAAACTATAAAAACTTTATGGTAATATTAAGGAACAAGCACAAGAAGAATTAGACAGAGGTAACAACCCCTTTGTCTGGTTCTTCTTTTTTTGTTTGTCCTAAACCTCCGGCGCTGCATGAAATCCAGGGCAGCGCTAACCGAAAGAAGGGCGGCACATGATAAAGAAGTTATGCAGTTATCCAGGCTGTCACAAGGTAGTAGAAGCCGGGGTTAAGTACTGTGATAAGCACAGGGAAACGGACAGGAAGAAGTACAGAGAATATAAGCAGCGTCGCATGAGGGACGAACAGGAAGCCAGGCGGCAGCAGTTTTATAATAGCAAAGCCTGGGAGCAGTTCAGAGCCGCCCAGGCAGCAGCACAGCTAGGCATAGACATTTACGAATACTATACGACTGGAAGAATTATAGACGCGGAGAACTACCACCACATACAAGAGATAACGGAAGCCTGGGCTAGAAGACTGGACGCGGCGAACGTGATAGGACTAAGCGAAGCGAACCATAGGCGCATACATAAGGAGTATGACCGCAGCTATAAGGCAAAGAAGAAAATGCAAAAGATTTTATACGAAATGTTAGAACGGTTCTATAGGGAGTTCATTCTGACAGGGGGGATATAAAAACTTAAAAACATAAAATAAAAGTCCCGAGTTCAACTTTGCTTGAAAAAAAACGGCAATTTTTACTATAGGGGGGAGTGCATGAGGTGGAAGTATGGCAAAAGAAGAAAATGAAAAAGAAAAAAATAAGCCTAAACCATGCCCGAAGTGGTTAAATGATACCGCTAAAAAGGAATGGCGCAGAGTAGCCAAGATTTTAGCGGAAGAAGGAAAAGATTTTACAGACAAAGACTTAAAGGCACTGGAAGCCTATTGTATCAATTATGCAAAGTGGCAACGGTGCGAACAGATTATAGACGAAAAGGGCTACAGTATGCTTGTTGGGGACAACGGCTACGAGCAGCAACGACCAGAAGTAAGCATAGCAAACAAAGCGCAAACAGAATTAAGGGCATGGGCTAAGGAATTGGGGTTAACCCCGGCGGCGCGGCAGCGGATGAAGGAAGCCGGGAACGCTTCGGAGAGCGGCATAGACCCGGAATTAGACGGAATGGTAGCGCATGATTAAAAAGGAACTGCTATTAGCTTCCTGGTTGGAAAAGTTACAAAAGAAGTGGGACAACGAAGAATATTATTACGACGTTGAAGAAGCAACGAAAGTATTTAAGTTCGTGTCGAAGTTGACTAATGACAGGGGCGCAAGCCGGCAATTTGAATTACTAGAATTTCAGTTTGAGATTATAACCGAAATTCTTTGTGTAAAGAGAAGAAGCGACGGCAAGCGCAAACATAGAGAAGCACATATAAACATACCGCGAAAAAATGGTAAATCATTCTTAGCGGCAATCATTGTAGTGTATTTGTTCTTCTGTCAGCGGCATATCTTCGGCGCGCTTTTTATTTTAACAGCAAATACGACGAAACAGGCGGGGGAATTATACGCAACTGTAGAACATTTCATAAAGACAAATAAGACCTTAAGGCGGTACTGCAAGATAACGAGCAGTACAAAAACCATTGTACGGAAGGACAACGGTAATAAACTTATGGTACTGTCTTCTGACGCGGATAATGCGGATAGTTTTAACGACTATGTGGCAGTCCTGGACGAGATACACCAGGCAAAAAACGACGAAATGTACGGAAAGCTTAGAACCGGACAAGGTGCATGGGATGAACCGTTAATAATGACAATTACGACAGCTTCCAGCGGGGAAGACCCAGCAAACCCGGAAATGCAGCTTTACACAATGGCGAAAAAGATAGAAGCCGGAGAGGTAAACGACCCTAGCTTTTATTACCGGATATATGAAGCGGACAAAGACTGTAACGTAGAGGACGAAGCCCAGTGGTATAAATCAAACCCGGCATTAGGGGTATTTAGGAAACTGGAAGACCTGGCGAACTACGCAAAGCGCATTAGGTTAATGCCATTACAGGAAAACATGTTTAGAAGAATGTTCCTAAACCAGCATGTAGCGTTAGACCATGAAAAAGGCGCTATCAATATGGATTTATGGGACACATGCACGAAAAAGGTAGATACAGAAGACCTAAAAGGCTGGAAATGCTGGGGCGGGCTGGATTTATCCAGTAAGAACGATATTACGGGCTTTGTCCTGGTATTCTACGAAGAAACTACGGGGCGCTTTATAGTCGTTCCGTATCTGTACACACCGAAAGAAACCGTAGCATACAGACAGCATAAGGATAATAACCCTTATGAATACTGGATAAAGAAAGGCGATTTAATAGCGCTTGACGGAAAATACATAAACTTCGATAGGTTTTTAGACCATGCTACGGAACTGGACGAAACGTACAGGATAGAACAAATAGGCTTCGACCAGTGGGGAAGCCAGACGATTATTAACAGGCTGGAAGACCGTTGGGAAGTAATACCGTTAGGACAGGGAACGAAGACCATGACACAGGTTATAAATGATTTTGAAAACCTGTTAGTAGATGAAAGAATCATCATAGCAGAAAATGAGTGCTTCCGGTTCATGGCTAAGAACTGTATAGCGGTTTACGACGAAATGTTAGGCGTGAAGTACAGTAAGAAGAAATCGAAATTTAAGATAGACGGCATTATAGCTATGCTTATGGGCTTACTATTGTGTATCGAAGAAAACGGTATTGAACATTATAACCCGGTTGAATACCTGGACGCTATGTAAAGAAGGTAGAAAATGCTTAAGAGAATAAAACAGATAAAAAATAAAAGGTTAATAGTCGCAGACGCGCTATTAGTGGCAGCCCTGGTTATTGCTTTTGCGGTAACGTATGACATAAGCAAACACGCGGGGTTATATCTACTAAGCGGCGAAATGCTGGTAGCGGCGGTTATGCTGGTTAGGAGTGGTAAGAAGTAATGTTTTTAGATTTTTTGGAAAAGAGGGAAGAAACGACCGATAGCATAACGCTTACGGATGAAGAAAAGATATTCCTAAAGGTATTCGGGATAGATTCAGAGCAGCCAGCGGCAGCTATGAGGGAAGCGACGTACTTTACATGTATTAAGCAGTTATCGGAAGCGGTAGCAAAAACGCCGCTTTACCTGGTGCAAGACACAGAAAACGGAATAAGAAGGGCAACAGAAGAAAGACTAAACGAACTGTTAAGCCTTCGCCCTAACCCATACATGACAGCTATTGACATGTGGAAGGCGGTAGAAGCCACCAGGCAGCACGAAGGTATTAGCGCGATTGCGAAGCAGTACGGAAGAAACGGAGAAATAGAAGCGCTGTACCCGTGTACGGTGGAAGGAATCACGGTAGACGACGCGGGGTTATTAAAATCGAAGCTTAGGCACAAGGCTTTAGTAGATTACAGGATTGTAGGCAGCAGCTTTACAGATTCCGGCTTTTATGAAGACTTGCTTATATTCAAGGGCTTTACAATGGACGGAATCAACACAAAACCGATTAGGGAAATTGTGAAAGGCACGATAGAAGGGCAGATAAAGGCGCAGAATTACCTTAATACGCTGTACGATAACGGGCTTACTAATAAGCTGGTAGTACAGCTTACGTCTGACATTAAGGACGAAAAAGAGTTAAGGAAGACGCAAGAGAAATTCGGGCGGCTTTACAGCAAAGGGAAACGTATTTTTACAGTCCCAGCGGGCTTTAGTGTGCAGCCTATCAATTTGTCACTGGCGGACGCGCAGTACGAACAGATTAGAAGAATGTCTATAAGCCAGATAGCGGCGCTTTTTGGTATCAAAATGCACCAGCTTAACGACCTTAAGGACACTAATAATAATTCCCTGGAACAGCAGCAATTAAGCTTTTTAATTGACACACTGTTAATACTGTTTGAATCCATAGAACAGGAAACTACATGGAGCGCATTAACAAAAGAGAAACGGGACAAGGGCTACAAAACGCGTTTTAATACGAATGTGATTTTGAGGACTTCGGCAGAAACACAGCAAAAGATACTTTGTGCTTATGTTTCTAATGGAATCTACACCCCAAACGAAGCAAGGTTAGAACTACAGCGCCAGAAGCTGGCGGATGGGGATGAACTAATAGTAAATGCCGGAGTTTTGAAGCTAAAAGACATAGGCAAAAAAGAAGAAGGGAGCGGGAGCAATGCCAACGAATAGAGGAACGGAAGGAGAAAGCCCGGAAATTCGTAATTACTGCCGGAAGTGCCAGGGAATCGCCCTGGAAGTAAGAGCGGCAGCAGAGGGAGAAGACAGCCGGACAATCGGCGGATATGCAGTTAAATACAATACCCCTGTTTTGATAGTAGACCGCTGGGGCGACAAATATTTAGAGGAAATCGCGGCGGGCTGCTTCGACGAAAGCTTAAATAGCTGTAAAGAAGCGGGGAAAGAGATAAAAGCCTTATGGAATCACGATACAAGCAGACCGTTAGGAAGCACAAAAACCGATACTTTACGCTTCAATACGGCAGATACCACAGGGTTAGCGTATGACATTGATTTACCTAACAATACCTGGGGAAATGACGTAAAAGAGAGCGTACAGCGCGGGGATGTAGACGGTAGCAGCTTCGGCTTTATCTGCCAGGAAGACAGGTGGAGCAAAGTAGTACATGAAGGCGAAGAAATTTACAAAAGAAGCGTAGTAAAAGCGGTGCTGCTGGAAGTAAGCCCTTGCACATTCCCAGCTTATGACAGTTCAGAAATTAGCTGTAGAAGCTTTGAGAAGGTAAAAGAAGAAGCAAAAGAAGAAAAGAGATTAGAAAAATTAAAAATGGAAGCCCGGCTTATGCAGCTTAGGGAAGAAAACGAAAAGGAGTTTTAAGAAATGACAGTACAGGAAATCAGAGAGTTAATCGGAAAGAAAACAGAGGAGATTAACGGCTACCTGGAAAGCCGCGACGCGGATAAGGCAGAAGCGGCATTAGAGGAAAAAAGAAGATTGCAGCGCTTACTTGCTGTAAGAGAAGCAGAAGACGACGAGGAAAAAGAGGAATTAAGAGGGCAGAAGCACAAGAAAGAAGAAAAGCGTACAGCTTCCGCGGTAAGTGAGTTAAGAGCAGCCGTTAAATTTGCACTTAAAGGCAACGAAGCACTTACAGAAGAAGAAAGAGCCGCCGTTACTATCGACAATAACGCCGCGATCCTTCCGGAACAGTTTGTAAATGACATCCAGGTATTGCGCGAGGGATTCCCGAGCCTTAAGGAACATTGCCACATTGTACGTGCAACTTCAAACCATGGAAAAATGCCTTTTGCAAAGATTGGCGGCAAAAAGCTTACTAAGTACAAATCTGGAACAAAATTAACCGGAGAAGCAGCGAATACAGAGGATATTAACTACAATATCGAGAACTACGGTGCGTTAGTTCCGATTGCAAACGACTTACAGGAAGACGAAGCCGTTAATATCGTCCAGGATGTTATTAAGCCGGATTTTGCGGAAGCGGGCGTTAACAGCGAAAACGACGAGATTTTACAGATTGTCGAAGCAAACGCGGTAGACAAATCTACAGGTGTTACTGACTGGCGCGGCGTTAAGAAGGTAATCGACGGCGTATTACCGACACTTCGCGCAAAGACTGTAGTTATCACAAACCTTACAGGTTATGTATATTTGCAGTCCCAGGAAGATAAGAACGGTAGAAACCTGGATTTAGTAAAGACCGTAAACGGTAAAGACTACTTCCAGAACCGCCAGCTTATCACTTTGAGCGACGAAGCGGTAACAGCAAGCGCGACCGGGAAGGTAGTATTTTACGTGGTTAACCTGTATGCACTGGTTAAGTTCTTTGAAAGAAAGGGCTACACAGTGTCTACAGATAAGTCTGTATTCTTTGAATCTGATGAAACAGCGCTTAAGGTACAGGAACGCTTTGACTGTGAGAAGTTGGACGACAGGGCAGACTTCAAGGTAGAATTTACCCCGGCTGCCTAATGCGTCCCGGAAGGGGTAGGAAATGGCAGCAGAATTATTAACGCTTGAACAGGCGAAGAACTATTTAAGGGTAAGCTACGACGAAGACGACGAGGAAATAAGCGGGCTTATTTTGACAGCCGAAGCCTATATAGATAGTTGCGTAGGCACTGGATATAAGGACAAGGCGAACTACGAAAGCGACGAAGAATATGAAAAAGGGCGGAGAATCGCCGCCCTTCTTCTAAAGAAAATCGTAAGCGATATGTACGAAGTGCGTTCTACTACGGTAGGAAGCAACACAAAAACCGATAATATCACAAAAACCATATTAGACAAGCTGGCGAATGTGGGGGCGTGATTATGTATTTAGTAATTCAAAAACGTAAAAAGACAGTAGAAAAAGGAAGACCAGTGGAAACCTGGGAAGACTATCATAAGTGCTGGTGTGATGTAAAGAGCCTGTACGGAAAAGAGTTATATAGCGCCCTGGAAGCAAAATTAGAAAACGTAGTGAATTTTGAAACCAGATTTTGCTTAAAACTGGAAGCCTTAAATACAAAGGAATACCGGGTTAAATGGGGCGAAAGGGTGTTTAACATTATCGCGGCAGACTACGGAAAGTATAAACGTAGAAAAATCGTGATAAAGGCACAGGAAATAGTATGAGTTTTGATATTTCAATGGAGTTTTTAGGACTGAATGAAATGCAGAAGGAAATAGAAAGACTTTCTACAGAATCAGAACTAAAGGCACTAAACAAGAAAATCATAAAACGGGCTGGCGAAATCGGCTTACAGGAAGCGGAAGGACAGATACGGAAGAAAGCATACAGCAGTAACCCTATGAAATCCGGCAGAAAAGGCAGCAGAACCGGGCAACACGCGGCGGACAATGTGCCGAAGAAGGGAACGACGCAAAGCGGGAACTACGGCGAACTGGTGGGCTGGGACAGGGGCGATACTTCCCCGTTCTTTTATATGAAATTCCATGAATGGGGTACGACCATGCACAAGCCTAAACATTTTATGTTAGACGCAGCCAGACCGACATACCAGGCACTAAAGGAAATTGCAGAAGAAGAATACGAAAAGACATTAAAGGAAAAGCTGGGGGAATAAGCATGGCACTTTTGAGCGAAGAAGAAAAAAAACAGCTTAATAAAGTTCTGGCGAAATACCCCAACAGTGAAGACCTGGACTTAACCGAGTTTATAGCGGAAGTGATAGGGATAACAGGGGTACACACGGAAGAAGGCTGGTATAACCAGGATATAAACGATACACACATAACATTTTATTTTATGAGTGATGAAGATATAGATTTCAGCGAAGACACAAACGAAAACGAAGAATATTACATACAGGTTGATATATGGAGTAAAGAAGACTGCTTTAAGCTGAAAAAGAAGGTTAAGAAGCTGCTGAAAAAGGCGGGCTTTACCTATTTTACCGGAAACGACCAGTACGAAGTAGAAACAGGAATCTATCATAAAGCAGCGCGCTTTTACTTTTCTATGAATGTGGAAGGAGAAAATTAAAACATGGCAACAGTAAAGGAAAATAAAGAAACCATTACCAGAAGCCGCCTGGTAGGCTTAAAAGACATTTGCGTAGCAGCAGTCACAACGAACGACGAAGACGTATACGCAGCGGACGTACCAGTAAGACTTGCTAAGGCAATCGCAGCAACAGTAAAAGATACCTTTAGCGTCGAGTATACCTACAGCGACGACGAGGTAGAAGACACCGTAGAGACATACGAAAAAACAGAAATTGAATTAGAGGTAAACAGATTAGCGCCGGGAGACTATGCGTTACTGTTTGATACTCTTTATAAATACGGCTTTCTGGCAAAAGCGGAAGGGGATAAGGCAAAAGAAGTAGCGTTAGGCTTCCGGGCAAAACAGGGGAACGGCAAGTACGAATTTAGCTGGTACTATTGTGGAAAAGCGGAACACCCGGACGTTACATACGAAACGGTTAAGGACAAAAAGACAGCCCAAACAATTAAGATTACCTTCACTTTCTACGCCAGAAAGAAAGAAGATACTATAGAGGGAGAAAAAAAGAAGCTTTACGCCCTTATCGTGGACGAAAGTAACTTACTGGAAGAACACACGACAGCAAAAGAAGCTATCGCTGCATGGTTTAGCGAAGTCCAGGAGTATAAGGAAGTACCGAAAGCGGAAAGCGAAACAGGACACTAATAAAATGAGAGGGTGTCAGAATCTGACACCCTTTACAGAAAGGGTTATATTATGAAAATCAGCTTAAACGGTAAGGAATACGAAAGCGGAAAAATCACAAGAGAAAAATATAGAAAATTTGCGGAAGTATACGAAATCCTGTTAGGAAAAGAGAAGGAAGCGCAGACCTTTAGCGACGATGACTTAGATAGCATGATAGAAGCTATTGTACTGGTGTTTGGGAATCAGTTCACTTTTGAGGAAGCAGACGACGGCTTAGACGAAATCAGCAGTATTATTCTTAATTTCTCGCTTATCAACGCGGAAATTATGAATAATACCAACATCCAGGCAGAGGAAACCGCAAAGACCTTAAAGACAAATATTATTACCGTAGGCGGTAAAGAGTACGAAAGCGGAAAAATCGGGCGAAAGAAATACCGGGCGTTTAGGGAAGTATACGACGACCTGGTAACACCGGAAAAGCAGACATACACAGACGACGACTTAGACCGCATGGTAAAAGCGATTGTAGAAATCTATGATAATCAGTTTACTTTTGAGGAAGCAAACGCGGAACTTGCGGACGTATCACAGATTATTTTTAACTTTGCGCTTATCAATGCGAACATTATTAAACGTTTGGCAGAACAGGCGAAAGACGCAAAAAAAAATTTGAGTTCACAAGTTTAATTGATACCTGTATCAAATGCGGCGGGAAACTTAAGCATTTCTACAGTATCACGACATACGCTTACAGGCGGTACATACAGCTTATGGAGTTGATAAGCAAAACCGAAGACGAAAACGACTTATTATACCTGTATTCTGCTGTTATCAGAGTAGTGTTTAATGACAGGATAGAGGAAGAAGAAATAGAACAACTGGACGTAGCAGAAGTTATTAGTACATTTAAGGCGGTAGCTGAAATCGTGGACGCTTCCGTAAATGAAAAGATACGGAACATAAGCGACCTTTTGAACGGCAGCCAGCAAGTAGAAGACCAGGGTAGCGCCTTCGACGAATACGACCGGGAAAATGGTTATATCGAGGAACATTCCCAGGAAGAAATATGGGAAACGTACAGAAACGCCCTGGATAATATTTTACAGATATGTATTAAGAATATGCGAAACAGTTATAAGGACTGTTTAGAATCGGACTTAAGCGACCTTTTGGACTACGTTGTATTTCAAGTCGAATATGACAGAGAAACGCAAGCGAAGGAGTAAGTTATATAAATGGCTGGTGCTAGTCTACGAATAGGGGCTAATACAAGCGAGTTTACCAGTCAAATGAAGTCAATGCTTACGCAAATGAAGCTTGTAACCAGCGAATACAAAGTAGAAGCGGCACAGGCGAAGGCGTTAGGCAGCCAGACCGATTTACTTAAGGCTAAGCAGACGGAGTTAACGGCTAAGATAAAGCTACAGACGGACGCTATTAAGCTTCAGCAGTCACATTTAGCAGACCAGAAGCAGAAGCTTACAGAGTTACAGGAAAAAGAGCAGAAGTTAAAAGAGAAGGTAGCGGAACTTACCAAGGCTTACGAAGAAAGCGTTAAGACGACAGGTAAAGACAGCGAAGAAAGTAAAAAATTAAAGGCACAGCTAGAGGAAACAGGAGAGGAACACGCTAAGGCGGAAAAAGCGGTTAAGAAACAGGAAGACGCGATAGCAAAAAATACTATCAAGGTTAATGAATCGCGGGCAGCCTTAGCAGACCAACAAACAGAACTAAAACGAACCGAAGAAGAATTAAACAGCACAGGTAAGAAATGGACGGTTTTCGGACAGGAAATAACAGCAGCCGGAAACAACATGGACGAAACCGGGAAGAAAACGGTAAGCCTGGGCGATATTATAAAAGCTAATTTAATATCCAGCGCTATCATAAATGGCGTTAAAGCCCTGGCTAATGGCTTAAAGACACTTGCGACGGCAGCAGTTGGCGTAGGTTCGGATTTTGAAAGCGGAATGACCCTGGTAGCGGCTACTATGGGAATCACGACAGAGGAAATAGCAGCCGGAAGCGAAGAATTTGACAAATTGCAGAAAGCGGCGAAGGAAGCGGGAGCAACTACACAGTTTTCGGCAACACAGGCAGCAGAAGCACTTAACTATATGGCACTTGCCGGATATGACGCGGACAAGTCCATAGAGACGTTACCGACAGTCCTTAACCTTGCAGCAGCCGGGGGAATGGATTTAGCGACAGCTTCCGATATGGTTACGGACAGCATGAGCGCACTAGGGGACGCAGCCGGGACTACGGAAAGCTTCGTTGACAAAATGGCGAAGACTTCGCAGAAAAGTAATACAAACGTACAGCAGTTAGGCGAAGCGATTCTAACGGTAGGCGGAACTGCTAAGAACCTGGCGGGCGGCGTGGTCGAAATGAATACCGTATTAGGTATTTTCGCAGATAACGGCGTAAAGGGAGCAGAAGGCGGAACGGCGTTACGAAATGTAATTCTAAGCCTTACAGCGCCTACAGATAAAGCTAAAAAGCAAATGGAAGCGCTGGGCTTACAGGTATTCGACGCAAACGGGAACATGCGCCCGTTAAATGAAACCTTTAACGACCTTAACGGAATCCTGGGAACAATGACCCAGGGAGAACAGACAGAAGTACTTAATAGTATCTTCAATAAAGTAGACCTTAAGAGCGTAAACGCTTTGCTGGCAAACAGCGGGGAGCGCTTCGACGAGTTAAGCGGCTATATTTCAGACTGTGACGGTGCAGCGGCAGATATGGCGGCTACAATGAATGATAATTTACAGGGAAAAGTTACGATACTGAAAAGCGGGCTAGAAGGCTTAGGAATCGCAGCTTATGAGAAATTCAAAACACCACTTACGAACGCGGTAGAAAATATAACGGAAGTTATCGGGCAGCTACAGACCGATTTAACGGACGGCAGCTTAAGCGGAGCATTAGAGAAGATAGCTACAGGCTTCGGAAATATGGTAGAAAAAGCAAGCGAAATTGTAGCGGCTATTCTGCCTACACTTCTGGAAGGACTGGGCTGGATTGCAGATAACGGCGAAACGATAGTAAGTGTATTAGCTGGAATCGGCGCGGGCTTTGCGGTTTTCAAGGTGGCGACACTGATAAATACCGTAATTACAGCTATGCAAGGATTTAAGGCAGCCGTGGCGGCAGCGCAAGTAGTACAGGCGTTAATGAATGTAACCATGGCGGCAAACCCGATTATTTTAGTCGTAACCCTTATAGCGGTTCTGGTGGCTGCTATCGTTGGATTTATCGCAACAAATGAGGACGCGCGGGCAGCGCTTGTAAATGTTTGGGAAGCTATCAAGACTGCTATAGGAACAGTAGTAGAAAAAATCGTAACATTTTTTACAGAGACGATACCAAACGCATTTAATAAAGTTATCAACTTTGTAAAAAGTAATAATTGGCAAGGGCTTTTGCTGCTTCTTGTAAATCCGTTCGCGGGAGCGTTTAAACTTCTGTACGATAATTGCGAAGGATTTAGAAACATTATTAACAACCTGGTAGAGCAGATAAAAAGTGCGTTTAATGGCGTGGTTAATTTTTTAAAAGAATTACCTAGCAAAATCTGGAACGCTATTATAAGCACTGTAGACGCTATACGCGAGTGGGCGTTAGGGCTTAGAACAGCAGCAGAAGAAGGAATAACCAAGCTTGTAACGAATGCCGTTACGTTCTTTTCGGAATTGCCGAACAAAATCGCTTACGTTATCGGTTTTTGTTTGGGCTATATTATAAAATTCGGAATTGATTTATACACCTGGGCTACGACGAAAATACCGGAATTTGTAAACAGTGTCGTAACATTCATGCAGCAGTTACCGGAAAAAATCTGGAACGCTATTATAAGTGCGGTACAGAAAGTAACGACCTGGGGCGAACAAATGAGAAGCCGGGCAGTAACGGCAGCAACAAACTTACTGAATCAGACAATTACTACATTGTCGCAGTTACCGGGTAAGGTCTGGAACGCTATTGTAGGCGCTGTACAGCAAGTCGTAAACTGGGGAACACAGTTAGCGGCAAAAGGAACGGAAGCGGCTAAGGGGCTGTATAACGCTGTGGTAAACGGTGTAAGCAGCTTGCCTAGCAAAATGGCGGAGATAGGAAGTAATATTGTTTCGGGAATCTGGAACGGAATAAGCAGCGGCTGGGACTGGCTGACCGGAGAGGTTAAGAGCCTGGCAAAAAGCTTATTAGACGGAGCAAAGGACGCTTTAGGTATTCATTCGCCGTCAAGATTGTTTAGGGATTTAGTAGGTAAGATGATACCGCAAGGTATCGGGGTAGGTATTACGGCAGAAATGCCAACGCTACAGAGTGACTTGAAAGAAGAATTACAGGGCATGACAACTAAGGTAGCGGCAGAGGTTAACCCGGTAACGGCGGTAAAGAATACGGCTAAAATTTCTACTATCGGCGGAGAGGTAAGCACAAAGCAAATTGCAAAGGATAGGGATATTACAGTTATTGTATATACCACAAATACAACGACCTTAGACAAAAAAGTAATTGCTAAGGAAGTGAAGAAAGAAGTAGTTAAGGGAATCACAAAAGACCAGAACGATAAGGATAAGACGAAAGGGGCGGCATAATGCGGGCAACATTCCACATTTTCTATAATGGCGAATCATGCAAGGACGTAGGGTTAAGCGTAATAAGCCGCCCTACTATCCCTGTACCGGAACGGGAGTACGACACTATTAAGGTGGAAGGACGCGACGGGGAGTTACACAGGGATAAGAAAACGTACAAAGATATAGAAATACCGATAAGCTTTAACTTTGTATCGAAGACACCGGACGTATGGGCGCAGGACTTACGGAAAGTAAAAAAGTGGCTGTACAGCGGGAAAGATAACAGGCTGATACTTAGCGACGACCCGGAGTATTACTATAAAGTCAAAAAGGCGGTAATGAGTGATACGGAAAGAACGGCGAAGCGCAAGGGGAAATTTGAAATTGTTTTCACTTGTGAAAGTTATATGTATCGGGTAGACGGACGGGACGAAAAAGAAATAGGGGAATACCTGTATAACCCCTACATGGAATCGCAGCCAGTATATAAGATATACGGCAACGGAGAAATAACCTTAGAAGTAAACGGAAACCAGGTAACGGCAGAAGTGACAGAGCAGCTAAACATAGACACGAAGTTAGAAATATGCTACAACGCGGCGAATGAGATTAGCAACGCGGCACTTACCGGGAAGTACGAAGGGCTTTACTTACAGGAAGGGGATAATAATTTTAAATATACAGAGGGCTTTAGCGTTGTGTTAGTCCCTAACTGGCGGGAATTATGATAGAGGTATATAGAAGTACTAATACAAATTACCAGAAGAACGGAGATATAACGCTTACGCCCTTAGAATGTATCTTTGAATGGGGGTTAGACGGAATCTGTCAGATAGAACTAACCCACGAATACGACGACCTGGGGCGCTGGGAATACCTGGTTAATGATAATGTTATAGCAGCACCTACACCGTATTCAGATAAACAGCTATTCAGAATCTACAAAAGAGAAAAAAGCGACGACGAAGTTACAGTATACGCAAGGCATATATACTACGACAACTTAGGAAACTACCTGGTTGATGTACGCCCAACAAACAAAAACGGACAACAGGCGCTTGATATTATATTTAGCGGGACGAAGTTTACGCCCCACAGTGATATAACGACAGCGAATACGGCTTATTATGTACGGAAGAACATAGTAGAAGCAATAGCGGGCGACGACGAAAACAGCTTTATAAACCGCTGGGGCGGGGAACGGCTGTACGATAATTACGACGTATATATTATGCGACAGATTGGAAGCGACAAAGGCGTAAGAGCAGAGTTCGGGCATAATCTGGAAGCGATAGAAGAAAGCGTAAGCGACGAAGACGTAGTAACAAGAATTATTCCAGTAGCTTATAACGGGTATGTCCTGGAAGGGGCGAAACCGTGGGTAGATAGTCCGAAGATAGGGAACTATGCAGAGATAAAAGGTGCAGTAATAAATTTTGATGAAATTAAGCTACAGCAAGATTGTAGCGAAGGCGAAACGGGCTACGCTGATTTAACAGCATTAAGGGCGGCGCTTATAAAAGCCTGTAACGAGGAATATAAAAAGGGAATCGACGACCCTACGGTTAATTACACGGTTAATATGGTGGAATTGGCAAATACGGTAGAATATGCGGAGTATAAGCAGCTGGAAAGCGTAGAAGTAGGCGATACGATAACCTGTAGACACAAAGGAATAAAGATAGAGATAAAAGCGCGCTGTATCCGTATCAAATGGAATTGTATAACAAAAGAAAACGAGGAAGTAGAGTTAGGGAACTTCTTAGAAAACTATTTTGATAAGACAAGCAGCAGCATACAGCGGGCGACGGCTTCTATAGAAGGGGCAAATAGCCAGGCTTTAGCAGCAAAAGAGGTAGCGGAAACAGCAGCAAAAGAAGCAGCGACAGCCCAGGCGGCAGCAGTAGCCGCCCAGGGTAAAGCGGAAACAGCAGCCAGTACAGCCAGCACAAAAGCAAAGGAAGCCCAGGCGGCAGCAGAAGCGGCAAGTAACCAGGTATCATTAGCAGCAGCCCAGGCAAAAGAAGCTAAAGGGTATGCAGAAGCGGCGGGAGCCGCAAAAACTGGAAGCGAACAGGAAAAAGCAGCAGCCGGAGAATATGCAGCCCAGGCAGAAAGTAAGGCAAAAGAAGCCGAAGCAGCAGCGGAAGTAGCAACGACACAGGCTACAGCAGCGGGAGAACATGCGGAAGCTTCAAAGAAACAGGCACAAGCGGCAGCAAGCGCCCAAGCAGCAGCCGAAACAGCGCAAGCGGCAGCAGAAAAAGCCCAGACAGCAGCGGAAACGGCAAAGACCGGAGCAGTAGCCGCCAAGGGAAAGGCGGAAACAGCGCAAGCGGTAGCGGAAAGCGCCCAGGGTAAAGCAACGACCGCAAAAACGGCAGCAGAGACAGCTAGGACGGCAGCCGAAGCAGCCAAGACGGTGGCAGTAACCGCCCAGGGAAAGGCGGAAACAGCGCAAGCGGCAGCAGAAACCGCCCAGGGGGAAGCCGAAACAGCACAGGGAAAAGCAGTGACGGCAAAAACGGCAGCGGAGACAGCCAAGGCGGCGGCAGTAACCGCCCAGAGAAAGGCGGAGACGGCAAAAACAGCAGCAGTAGCCGCCCAGGGTAAAGCGGAAACAGCAGCCAGTACAGCCAGCACAAAAGCAAAGGAAGCCCAGGCAGCAGCAGAAGCGGCGGAAGCTGGGGGAGAAAATGCACAACACTATTACGAATTAACTAAGGAACTATACGACAATGCAAGCATACAGGCGGGACAGAGTAGCGAAGCCTGGTTAGACTTGTCTTATGTGAATAATTGCTATTTAAGCGAGTAAGGACGGTGCAAAGTGGTAGTAGGAAGGCTAGTATTTGACTTCGCCCGTCACAGCGTAGAAAAGACTATAAGGGTTAAACAGTTTGATAGTGAAACGCGAAACCTGTTAGTAGTGCTGCTGAATGACGGCGAACCTTACGAAATGCCGGAAGGGGCTATAGTAAGGATTGAGTGCAAAAAGTCCGACGGGGAAGAAATCTTAAACGATTGTACATACGTCGAAAATCTGATTACAGCAGAAATTACCGAGCAAATGACAGCCGCCGCCGGATATGCAGAGTGCGCTATAAGCGTTTATGAAAAGGAAAGCTATATAGCTTCCTGGACTTTTAATATAAAGGTAGATACGGCGGTAATCGTAGGCGATAAGATAGCCAGTACGATAGAGTACAAGGCAATCATAAACGCATTACAAGAAGTGGAAAAATCAAAAGATACCGTAGAAGAAGCGACTATTTTAGCTGCTACAGCTATGAAAACGGCAAACGATACTATAGGAATCGCGAACCAGGTTAAGGAAGAAGCGACGGCAGCGGCAGCAGCCAGCAAGGAAGCCGTAAAGGTAGCGACGGCAGCAGCAGAACAGGCGCAGAATTACAAAGGACTAATAGAGGACATTTATAACAATATTGATAAGCTTAACGATTTTGCGGAAGAAGCGTGGTTAGATAAATCATACTTAGGAAGCGGGTACTTAAGCGAAACAACGGAATAAGGAAGGCGGGAGATTATGCGGAATATGCCTAAAGTAATCGGAACAGGGAAAGACATTTATAACCTGTTAGGAATGGTACAGGCTGGCACACTGGAAGCAGCAGAGTTAAGGGAAGTGATTAACGGAATTGAAGAAGAAAAGTATATCTTTGTTCCGGTAGTCGAAATTTCAGAGGACAAAAGATACATTACTACTAACTATCTGGCAGAAGCGGAAAAGGGCGCTAAGGTATTGTGTGAAGGCAAGGAATACACAATTAAAAGCGTAGAGCATGTAGCGGTTGAGCAGCAGAGTCAGAAAGAAGACACGGGAGAAGCAAAAGAGGAAAAGAAGACGGTAATAGGAGTTAACGCAGACATGGAAACAACAGCAGAAAAAGTAGGGGTAGAAAGCCCGGTAAATATCTTAGACACTTTGGGAATTACCCAGGGAGAATTAGACAGTATCAAAGGAGTGTTAGCAAGATATGAGTAGATTTTTAAGTAATGATTTTATTAACAAAGACCCACGGGCAAAACTTACGGTTGCGAAAATGGCAAATATTGGCGACCTGGTAACACCTTCGGCGGAATATTTAACCGCTTCCGGGCTTACGTCACTTACGGTAACGGCTGGGTGCGTGGTTACGGTCGGAAGTACAGGAGTATTCAAAACGGACGCTACAGTACTTAGTACCGGAAACCTGGACGCTGGTAGTGCGTTTGTGGTGGGAAAAGATTACTATGTTTATATTTGCGACCCTGGTAGCGAAGACATGGACGAAGTATACAAAATCAGCCTTAATAGCACATACCCAGACGGCTACAATGCAGAGACAAGCCGTAAAATCGGCGGCTTCCATTATGGAAGGGTAAGACAGGTAAGCAGTAAGCTTATTCCTATCAATACTGCCGGAGCGGAGAAAGGCAGCGGCTGGGAATCTAATGTAGCGTCCGGTATCGTTCCGCGTTCTGTATGGACGTTAAAGCACCGCCCGAAATGCAGCCCGGAAGGCATGGTATACGCTGGCGGCGGCTTGTGGGTGGATATTTACTTAGCGTCTAGCAATGGAGTAGGCGGCGTGAAATCAGCGTACAATGCAACACCGCTTACAGGAACGGAAGGACATAACAGCTATGACTTTATCGACCTGGGCTTAAAATCCGGTAAGCGCTTGTTGTCTTATTCGGAATGGCAGCAAGCAGCATACGGCAGCCCACAGGGAGCAGACGGCAATAATACGAACGCCTGGGCGGCTACAACGAATACCGCAAGAACCACGACAGGTAAAGTAGTTAATGCTGTATCTGCTATCGGTTGCGTAGATTGCGTAGGTAATGTGTGGGAATGGCTGGACGAATTAAGCTACAGATACGACGGTACACAGTCCTGGAGTTGGAAGGACGTATTAGGCACTGGAAACGGACAGGCATACACAGAAGGAACTTACGGACTTGTTCGCCTTCTCGCGGGTGGCGGCTGGTCCGACGGCGTTGTCGCTGGCTGCCGCGCTGTCGACTGTGACGATTCCCCTTGGAATGTCTACGCTGGCTTTGGCGCGCGCTTCGGCTGTGACAGTCTGTAATCTGTTTTGTGCGGGCGGAAGCCCGCACACGCGGTAAAAATTTAAGGCAAATTTCCAGGATATAGGAAACAATGAGGAACGGCGACACAAAACAAAATAGCTGTGATATAATCGCAAATCAGAGGAAGGGCGATTATATGAAAAGCAATTTAGAGATACAAGAAAAGCTGTACGATTTTATAAAGTACATATACCCGGTGCTAAGACAATATCCGAAAAGTGAAAAGTTTTCGCTACAGAAAGATACTAAAAATTGTATCATGGATATTTTACGGTACATCATTAGAGCCGGGAAAAGCACGACGAAGAAAAAGCTTTTATACGACGCGGACGTAGAATTAGTGATTTTACGATATTATATCAGAATCGCCTACGACCAGGAGTACATAAGCGGGCATACATACGGAGTAGCCGCGAAGAAATTAACGGAAATAGGAAAAATGTTAGGCGGCTTCATTAAATCAGTACAAAGTTAAGAATATGGGCTATACGTTGCTTCGCCTTCTCGCGGGTGGCAACTGGAACAACGGCGTTATCGCTGGCTGCCGCGCTGTCAACTGTAACAATTACCCTTGGAATGTCAACGCTAACATTGGCGCGCGCTTCGGCTGTGACTTATGAACTTTTCAGACTTAGCAAGCTACGGCTTACTAGCAAGGACTATTTACATATAGTCAGAACGTATAGCCCGTCCTGGGACTACCAGGCAAACATAAAAAAGGACGCTTCCGGTTAGTAGTGAGAGCGAAGGGCGGAAGCGGAAACGGCAGAAGATGAAAAGAAGTAACATAGGAATAAAGGATATAGCGACCTTTGAAAATGCAGAAGACGCATACAGAAAGGCGCGAAAGTGCAAAAGATACCGGGAAGAAGTATTAAGGTTCACGGATAACCTGGAAGAAGAATTATACGACCTGGTGGCAGACCTGGAAGCCGGAACATACCGACAAGGGGAAGCCAGGCGCTTTGTAGTGTATGAACCGAAGAAGCGGGACATATACGCGCTACCATTTAGGGACAGAGTAGCACAGCACATGATAAACAATAAAATAGAACCGATTGTAGAAAGACGGTTTTATTATCATAGCTACGCCTGTAGAACGGGTAAGGGTATGCACAAAGCGGCAGATTACGCCAAGGAGTGCATAAGAAACCTATCTTTTGAAGGAAAACAGGTTTTTATATTAAAAGCGGATATACACAAATATTTCAATAGTGTAGACCACGAAGTACTAAAGCAAATATTAAGCGGGATTTTCAAAAACAAAGACCTATTGAATCTGCTTTACTACATTATCGACAGCTACGGGGAAGACGGGCGCGGGCTTCCAGTGGGAAACTTATTAAGCCAGCTTTTCGCAAACCTGGTATTAAATGAATTAGATAACTTCGTAAAACATGAATTGAAGGAAGATAAGTATACACGCTACATGGATGATTTTGCAATAGTTGGCAATAGCCGGGAACACCTGGTAGAAGTGTTACAAAAGATAGACGCATTTTTAGGCGAGCGGCTTAAGCTTACCTTAAATCCGAAAACGCAGATAATCAACGCTAAGAATGGCTTTGATTTTTGCGGGTATCGTATTTACAAAGATTACCGGAAGATAAGGAAGCGCAGCCCTAAGCATATAAGGGCAGTTATCAAAGCCTACAGAAGCGGAAAAATAACAAAAGAAAAATTGCTTATGAAATATGCAAGCTGGGAAGGACACGCGAAACACGCGGACACTTACAGGCTACGCATGAAGATTAAAGGGCAAATAGAAGCAGAAATTAAGAAAAAGGAGTTAATAGGAAATGGAAGTATTACGCCGGATAATTAACAGAATCAGAAGCCAGAGGGAAGAAGACGAAGTACAGGCTACGAACGTAGCACGTTACGACCTGGACGTAGTAGAGGTACAGAGCAGCATAATAGCAGACCTGGCAGAAGTTAATAGACTGCTGCTGGAAGAATTAGAGAACTATAGGAGCATGGAAGACGAAGACAAGCAGTTACTAATGATGATAGAAGACATAAAAGAAGGTCGCGAAGACCTAGAACGGATGTTAGAACCGTAGGAAGGAGTTAGTAAGGCTTGAGTAGTGAATTTTGGATAGGCTTACTTATTCAGTTAGTTGTGTACGGGGTGTCTATCGGTGCGATATACGGGACGATTAAGACTAGACTTAATTATATCGAAGCAAAATTAGACAAACACAACAACGTAGTAGAAAGGGTGTACAAATTAGAAAAAGACCAGGCGGTACTTGATGAAAAACAGGAAGTAGCAAACCATAGAATTAAAGACCTAGAAGAATTAAGCGCATAATGAAAGCGAAGAAACAGGAATTTAAGAAAAAGGTTGTTTTGAGTACCGGAGCAATATTTGTATGCACTTGCATAGTAGCCCTTATATTTTCATGGAACGAAAAGCCTACAGAAGTATTTACTTACATAATTCCAACAGCCGGGGGCGTGTTTGGCGCTGCTGTAATATGGTATCTGAAAGCGGTACAGCTTGAAAATGGTATAAAAATACAGTTAGGTATGATAAAAAAACTTATCGACCTAGGCGAAGAAAATCCGGCGGAAGAAATCAAAGAAAGAACCATACAAAAGATGAAGGATAAAACAGAAGCACTTATAGACGAAGCGTTAGAGCCAACGGAAATACAGAACTTTTAGAGGTGCGAAGTATGGAAACTTTGAAAATGATTATTGAAAACTGGGTAATTTTTGTAATTATGATTGCGTTGCTGGGGCTTACTGTATATGCAGTCTTGCGCTTTTTGAAGCTTACGCCAAAGCAGCAGTTAGATAAAATCAGAATCGCGCTGCTGTATATGGTTACGGAAGCGGAAAAGGAATTAAAACGGAAGACCGGACAGGTAAAAAGGGCTATGGTATGGGACTGGCTTACAGAAAGATTCCCGGTTATCACATTATTTTTGACAGAAGAAAAATACGACGAACTGTTAGAGGAAGCGTTAGTAAAGTTTAAGAAAATGCTGGAAGACAACAGCAGCTTGTACGATTATGTATACGACACAATTACGGTTTCGGATGAAGATACAGAAGAAGACATTTTAAGAAAAGCTGTAGAGGGAGTGTAAGAAACATGAAGATTTTACTTATTAGCGGACACGGCGCGGGCGACCCTGGCGCTGTTTCACAGTTCGGAAAAGAAGCAGACGAAACTATTTATATGGTCGAGGAAATAAAAAAGACATTGAGCGCATACGCCAAGGTAGATTTATACCCGACGGAAAGAAACGCGTACAAAGACGCAAAAGCCGGAAAACTGGCGGTTGACTTCGGAAACTATGGTTATGTACTGGAAGTCCATTTTAATTCCGGGGCAGCAGACCTTAAAGGAAACGGACGGACGACAGGTACGGAAATCTACGTTACTACAGCGGAAAAGACCGTAGGGGTAGAAACGAAGATTGTACAGAGTATCGCAGCCCTGGGCTTTAAGAACCGCGGAGTTAAGAGAACGAATTTCACAGTAATCTACAGAGCGAAGGCGGCGGGCGTATCTTCCGCGCTGCTGGAAGTGTGCTTTATCGACGATAAGGACGATATGAGCATATACGCAGCCAAAAAAGCGCAGATTGCAGCAACCGTAGCTAATGCTATCGCGGTACAGTTCGGCTTAAAGAAGGGAAACCAGGCAGCACCAGTAGCGAAGGAAATTAAAGCCGGAAGCATTGTTACAATTAAAAGCGGCGCGGTATATGGTGGCTTATCTTCTACCAGAGGTAAGGCAGTACCAGCGGCACAGATTGGCGACAAAAAGCACACGGTAGAAAAGGTACAGACAAATAAAGGAGTAAAGGAAGCAAAGCTTAAGGAGATTAACAGCTGGGTAGCTGTGGCAAGCTTAACAGCAGTATAAGGGGGCTTCAATATGAATACAGAACAGAAAAACTTTATTAAAACAGTGGGCGCGCTTGCGTCCGCTGATATGAAGAAAAGCGGGGTACTGGCAAGCTTGACAATCGCCCAGGCAATCACGGAAGCGGGCTGGGGAACGTCCGGGCTTGCTACATTAGGTAAAGCACTTTTCGGGATTAAGGCTACAAAGTCCTGGAAAGGTAAGGTATATTGCAAAGACACAAAAGAATGTTACGACGGTGTAAACCTGGTAGAAGTAAAAAATGCGGTCTTCCGCGCTTATGATAGCTGGGAAGAATCTGTTACAGACCACAGCGTTTTTTTGAAAGCGAATAAGAGGTATAAAGAAGTAATTGGGGAAACCGATTATAAGAAGGCTTGCTATGCTATTAAGGCTGCCGGATATGCGACAGACCTGGACTATGCGGAAAAGCTTATTAAGATTATCGAACAGTATAACCTTACAGAGTTTGACGGAACAACAGAGAAGAAGGAAAACCAGGCAGCGGGAGCAGCCGGGGCAGACGATAAAAAGTACTACAGGGTACAGGCTGGGGCTTACCGGAGAAGGGAAGGCGCTAACCTTATGGCGGAGCAGATTAAGAAGACCGGACATACGGACGTATTCGTAAGACTACTTAACGGACTTTACAAAGTCCAGGTAGGCGCTTACACTGAAAAGAAAAACGCGGAAGCCACAGTAAAGAGGTTAAAGGCTGCTGGTATTGTTTGCTTCATCACATACGCATAAAAGAAGCTAAGGAAGGCAGCAGTTACGAAAGGTAATTTGCACGTAACTTACAAACGAGCCTAGAAAGCCCTATTTTCAAGGCTGGGAGTTATGCAAGCGATAATTATCTCGCAAGAGAATTCCAATCACAAGAGATTACAAGCCTCAGAAACTACGGTTTCTGGGGTTTTTTTAATGCAAAGAAGATTTACAAAGAGTATCTTTACCATTGGCCGAATGACCGTGAAGCCTTAATTTTTTCAAGAGAAAATGGAGTGTATGAGTTCCGGGAAAATGTAAATGAACAGGTTACTGAAACATTTTTAAAACCAATCAAGGAGGTTAAGATAGATGCAGCTTAGTGTAAAAGATATAGCTGATAGTGCAAATATGATTTATGAATGTACTTGTAACTTTGCAGTAAGAGCATCTATGAGGACTTTTGAATGTGTGATAGAATATAATTTAGTTTTTGAGAGACAGTTCAAAAATCGCTACAATGCCTGAAAATACGAGGCACTGTAGCGATTTTTTGTTTTTGTCTTATTTTGGAATATCAAAGCTGATACATGTTCCCTGCCCTGCATGACTTATAATTTTGAGCCCTTTATTTCCTGGATAAGTCAGTGTCAGACGTTTGTGCGTGTTTTTTACACCGATATGCTGTTCAGGATCTTCAGGAGACAGGAGAGAAGCCCTGATTTGACGTAAACGTTCTTTTTCTATTCCAATTCCGTTATCCAGTATATGGAATTTCAGAGTGTCTGTTGTCTCGATGATTTTTATTCGTATAACTAAAGAATCTGTAGGAGAATGAATACTGTATTGAATGCTATTTTCTAATAATGGTTGTAGTAATAACCGTATTACCTGATATTCCAGAATCGCATCATCATAATCCCACAAAAGAATGATCTGCCCAGGATGATGAAATTGCTGGATTTGCAGGTATTCTTTGCAGGCCATGATTTCATTTTTTAGTGAAACGGTTGTTCTGGAATCATTCAAAGCATATCTTAGGATATCAGAGAGTGCATGTACCAGTTTGCTGGCAGGTGCCTGATAACCTTCATTTTTTATAATTTCCATATCGATAGACTGCAAGGTATTAAAGAAAAAGTGAGGATTAATCTGAAGTTGGAGAGCCTTCAATTCGCTGAGTGTTTTCTTTAATTGCCATTCTTTTACCTGCATGGTCAATGTATTATTTCTGACAAATGTGAGAATTACACGATTTAATATCAGATTATATTCATCTAGTTTTTTTGTGTCAATAAGTTCTCCGGTCGTGTCTAACGGAAGATTTCCTTTTTCAGCATCCCAGAGAATATCTAATAGTAATTCAATCTGGTGAAAATTTTTGTTTGCCAGATATAAGCTGAACAAGAGACATAATACAGCAGCTACCAGAACACCAATGATTACACAGTAAAAAATGTTATACATCAGATGATAGATGTCTTTGGCAGGAACGAGTGATAAAAAGTGCAGCTGATATGCCGGGTATACAAATTCTGTCAGCAAGTAGGAATGCTGGTTGTATTTGACCGAAGAAAGATAGTGACCTTCGTTGGAGAGAGTGAGGGATAGTTGCTCGTGAATTCCCTGATCCGTTTTAAATGGAATGGATGAGGCATTAGTATTTGAAAAAAGAAGCATGCCCCTGGAATCGGTAACAAAAATGGATTCATTTGGATAATTTTCAAGAGAAGAAAGCAGCCTGGAAACAACGGACTGATTCAGATTCACAACCAGGACACCGTCATAATAACGGATTCTCCTATAAATTGTAACTGCGGTATGTGGTTCCTCAAAGGAATAATTCTGGAATTCCCGGAGCACAATCCATTGTTCATCATCGCGTGTATGAGTCTTGAAGTCAGAAAGCCAGTCCTGATCTGCAGAATCAGCAATAAAAGTAAGTTGTTTGTCTGTCTGAAAGAAACAGTCGTTGTCGTTTGGAAAATACACATAGACAGAATCTATGTAAGTTGAGCTGGATTTCAGGTTTTCCAGTATATCAAACATAATATTTTTCGTGACATTTTCTTTGTAATTCATAGAATTACGATTTAATATCCGGTACATGGACATAGAGATAGCACTGTTTGTGTTCATCATTTCAGCAACGTCATCGCCTTTAGTGAGAATTTCGGTGATCAACTGGCTGCTGATTTGAAAAGAACTTTGTGCCTGTGTATTAGAGTTATCACGGATCTGAAAATAGGAGTATACTGTCAAAAGAAGTCCGATGATTAATACAGGCAGTGAAAATATAAAAAAATATTGTGTGAATTTGTGTATAAAATATTTGCGTTTCATGTAATAACTCTCCAAACAGCGACTTATATATCAGAAACATTATTCCGGTATTCTCTCGGTGTGACTTTGTAGTATTGCTTAAATGCTCGGGAAAAGTTTTTCGGATTGTCATAACCTACCATCAGTGAAATCTCATAAGTCTTGTAAGTAACGTCCTTTAGCAATTCACCGGCACGCTCCATGCGGCACTGGGTCAGATAGTCCGAAAACGTTGACAGGGTGATTTTATGAAACAGCTTTGAAAAATAGCCGGGACTTAGATGAACCTGTATGGCAGTGTCTTCCAGAGAAGCATCTGCAAGATGGCCTTTCACATATTCTTTAGCGATAGAGATCAGTTTCTGATGATAGGTATTGTCTGATTCATCTATAGAATCAACAGAATCCGTTCTTTTTTCGAGCGAATCTTTGATTTTCAACATGGCAGCAGTTAATTCTTCATATTTGATTGGCTTTAGAAGAAAATCATGTACCTGATATCGGATTGCCTGTTGTGCATAATCAAAATGTTTATATCCGGTCAGGATTACAACTTCAATTGGATTTTTGCTCTCACGGAGCATGCGTATCAGATCAAGACCTGAAATATTCGGGAGACGGATATCGGTTAAAAGAATGTCAGCATGCTCATGGGAAAGGTAATGAAAAGCATCCTGACCATTGGAAAAATTGGCAACAACATTGATACCGAGTGAATTCCATGGGAAAAGATGCGTAAGACAATCTCGAATATTAGACTCATCTTCTACAATAACCAAATCAAGCAACGGAATACCTCCTAATTGTAAACAGCAAAAAAAGAGTATAAATGTGAATATGTGATACTTATGAAGAAAATTCTATCATAATGTCAGAAGAAATGTCAAGAAAGGTGTATGGGATGAAAATAGTCTTTGTGGTAATTTAATAATATCAAGAAAACAGAAACAAAGGAGGTATTAGAACTATGAAAAAAAAGTATTTAGCAATGTTAATGACAGCAACTATTGCAATGTCAACAGTGTTAGCAACTGTTGGATGCGGTGCTGACAGCTCGGATGCGGCAGATCCGAATGCATCACAGGAGAGCAGTACAGATGAGCAGAGTGCAGACAACGCCGGCAGTAAAGATGACAGTGAGCCTGTTACGCTTCGTTTTATGTGGTGGGGCGATGATGTCAGACATCAGGCGACATTGGATGTGATCGAACAATATGAGAAGGATCATCCGAATGTTACGATTGAGGCAGAGTATGGCGGATATGATGGATATTTTGAAAAGCTCACGACTCAACTATCAGGAGGAACAGCAGCAGATATCATCCAGTACAATGCAAATACGGTTTCTGATCTAATGGCAATCGGAGACGTTTTTGTAAATCTGGAAGATTATAAGGATGTATTGGATACTTCTGATTTTGACCAGGGATTCATTGAGAATTTTTCTTATTATGATGGAAAAATGATTGCATTGCCGACAGGTATCAATGGCGGAATCTGGCTGACAAATACAGCCTTACTGCAGGAGGCAGGTGTGGATGCGGACAGCATTAAAACATGGGATGATTTCATTGAGGCAGGTAAGGCTGTTCATCAGTATAATGACGAGTGCTATTTATTCAATATAGATATTGAAACACTCGGTAAAGAGTTGTTAGGTTCCATTATGGCACAGATTACAGGAAATGACCTGATTGACAAAGACACAATGAAGCTGAATTTTACAAAAGATGATCTGCAGAGAGCGTTCAATCTGATTCATGAAATGTATGCCAATGACGTAGTGGAACCAGCAGCGGACAGTGCACCGTATGCGTTGAAATTGAGCACAAATCCGAAGTGGATCAATCACCAGTTAGCTATTGCTTATGGTGCTACATCAAATGTATTTGATGGATATTATGACTTCAAGGATACTGCAATTGCACTTGATATGCCAGAATTTGAAGATGCAAAAGAATCAGGTATTTTGTATGTACCGCCTCAGATGCTGGCTATTTCTTCAAAGTGCGAGCATCCTGAGATTGCCGCAGATTTCCTGAATTACTTCTATAACAACGAGACAGCAATCAATACATTGAAAACCTGCAGGTCTATTCCACCTACATCACAGGGACAGAAGATCTGCGAGGAAAATGGATATGCAGATCCAGTGATTGTGTCTGCTGTAAATAAAGCCAGTGAAACGGGAACAATCCATCAGAATCTGTATACACCTGCAGAGATGGTAGAGATTCTTCAGGATGCAGTTGAAAAAATCGCATATGATCAAGGAGATGTAGAGAGTATTACAGCAGATACAATGAATCTGCTAGAGGAGACTCTATCACGTTTACAGAATTAGAGAAAGAATAGGGGGCTGGCTGGGAAGCCAGCCTTCTGAAAAGAGGGAAGACGGTTAAATGAAGAAAAAAAGGAGAACTTTTGAAGAAGTAAAGGGTTATCTATATATATTGCCATGGATTATTGGATTCCTAATGTTTCAGCTGATACCGCTAATCAATTCTTTACGATATTCTCTGACAAATATTAAATTAGGAGGAGATTACAGGTTTATCGGATTGCAAAATTATATCCGCATGTTTACTTCTGATGTGGATTTGTTTAATTCTATGTGGGTAACAATCAAATATATTGTAATGGTAGTTCCTGCAAAACTAATTTTTGCATTGGCAGTGGCAATGATATTAAGTATGAAATTAAAAGGTATCCGCTTATTCCGAACAATGTACTATCTTCCGTCGATTCTGGGGGGAAGCGTTGCAATCTCGGCATTATGGCGAGTGATGTTTATGAAAACAGGAATTGTTAATAATCTTTTGGGCACAAATATCAACTGGCTGGGTGATCCAAAGTATGCGTTATTTACAATTGGACTTATAGATGTCTGGCAGTTTGGATCTTCAATGGTGTTGTTTTTCGCGGCACTCAAGCAGGTACCAAGAGATTTATATGAAGCAGCACAAATTGATGGGGCAGGAAGAATCCGGTCGTTTTTTAAAATCACACTTCCAATGATCAGTCCGGTTATATTATTCAATACAATTATGCAGATAATCAATGCTTTACAGAATTATACATCAGCATATGTGGTAACTGGCGGTGGACCATTAAAATCAACTAATATTATGGCATTGAAAATCTATCAGGATGCATTTGTGAAATCTGATTTGGGATATGCCAGTGCAGAATCATGGCTGCTATTTGTGTTCCTGTTATGTCTGAGTGGTCTGATTTTCTGGAGTTCAAAATATTGGGTATTTTATGGAGATGAAGGAGGACGATAAAGTGATAAAAAAACGATTTTTGCGTGGGTTGTCCTATCTTATGATAACAGCAATCGGAATCATAATGATTTATCCGTTGATCTGGATGTTTTTTGCAGCATTCAAGACTAACAATGAAATCAATCTGGCCACAAGCCTGCTTCCGGCACAATTTGACTGGTCTGGATTTGTCAGGGGCTGGCATGCTTCAGGGCAGTATACATTTACTGATTTCTTTAAGAATACTTTTTTACTTGTGGTACCAACTGTACTGTTTACAGTAGTGTCCTGTACAATTGTTGCTTATGGATTTGCAAGGTTCTCTTTTAAAGGACACAAAATACTATTTGCACTGATGCTTTCGACGATGATGGTGCCAAATGCGGTACTCATTATACCGAGATATCTGCTATTTCGTGATCTTGGATGGCTGAATGGGTATTTACCATTTTGGATGCCTGCCTTGTTCGCCTGTTATCCATTTTTTATTTATCAGGAGGTTCAGTTTTTGAGGGGAATTCCTACAGAACTCGATGAAGCAGCTAAAATAGATGGATGCAACTCATTTCAAATCCTGGTGCAGATTTTATTGCCAGTGTTGAAACCATCCATGATATCTGTTTGTATTTTTCAGACGATTTGGACATGGAATGATTTCATGAATCCATTGATTTACATAAACAGTGTATCTAAATATCCATTGTCACTTGCACTTAGAATGGGTCTGGATGTAGCTGCGTCCACAAACTGGAATGAGATAATGGCGATGGCATGTGTATCAATTCTTCCTTTGGTGATTATGTTTTTCTGTTTCCAGAAATATTTTGTGGAAGGAATTGCATCTTCGGGATTAAAGGGATAAGCACATGAAAACAATTTAGAATGACAGTTAAAATATGAGAGAGAAAAGGAGTAATAATATAATGAAAGACTATACATTTCGTGCAATGGAAATACATGATTTTACACAAATCTGGAATCTGGATGAGATTAGACGTCGGTTGGACTTTATGGTAAAGAATAACATGAATGCAATGGTATTTCATGAACCGGGAATTGAAGACAAAATCGTGTTTCCAGCAAAATTCCTGGGAGGATCTGGAAATCCCGAAAGTTATTATGATGCATTTTTAGAGGTCGATCATCAGATCTTAAATCATGCATTGAGAGAAAATCTGAATCTCAATCGTAGAGATTATATTAATCATGTGATCCGTGAAGCAAAGGAAGCGGGCGTGGACATTTATTTTGAAAACAAGGAATTGTGGTTTTCGGATTTTGTATTGAAATATAAAAAAGAACTCATGCAGGCAGACGGAACAATTTGTCCGAGTAATCCATTCTGGTATGAAGAATTCCTACCTTATAAATATAAGGAATTATTTCTGGCATTGCCAGATCTGGCAGGAATTATCTGCTCCATAGGAACGGGAGAGGCACGACTTGCAATCAGCAATACATTTGCGTGTGGGTGTGAGCGCTGTAAGAACTTAGATCCGGTAGAATGGTATAAAAATATGATTATGGCAATGTATAAGCCTTTTAAAGATGCAGGAAAGAAACTGATTATCAGGGATTTCATCTATACAAAAGCAGAGCAGGAGAGATTTCAAAAGGCATTTATTGATATGCCGGAGGAAATAATATTGTCTTTAAAAAATACACCTCATGATTTTTATCCGACATTTCCGGACAATCCACTGATGGGGCATGTCGGTAGTCATCCGCAGATTACGGAATACGACGTAAATGGTCAGTTTTTCGGATGGGGTGTTCAACCATCTGCAATGCTCTCAGATATAAAACGCAGACTGCGGTACGGAAAAGAACATCAAGTGACGGGATTTCTTGCAAGAACCGATTGGGAAGGTGTGCAAGACTGGACATGTTTTGATAACTTGAATATGGTAAACCTTTATGCGATTGCAGCTTATGCAGAAAATGAGAATACAAGTGAGGAGGAAATCTACTTACGGTGGCTGCAGGGTGAGCATATGCTTGATGAGCGTTTAAGCCCAGGACAGTTAAAAACTTGTGTTCAGACTGTTAAGGAGATCATGGATGAAACGTGGCCGATTGTCGAGAAAACAAATTTTGTGAATGGATGCCTGTTCTCAAACGATAGTTGTATGCATCTCACACCTGAGCAGTTTACTTTCATTGGAGGAACACACCATAGTCTGAGTGAGTGGGATCCAGAGAAAAAGGATGCACTGGAAATGTCAGTTGAGAATATAGCTAGAATTATTGAAGATAAAGAAGAAGCCCATGTAAAATGTGAAAAATTAGTGGATCGTGTGGTGGCTGGAAATATGGGATTGACAGAAGATGCATACGAAAAAATGAAAGAGCATTTTGAATTTATGCGCTGGTATGTACGAGGCTTCCGGCTGACAGCACGAGGTTATTGTTTTGGAAGATATGTAACGGAAAAGAATGCTGCAGATATGCTGGTGGAAGGAAAAACAGCGAATGTACTATTGGAAGAGACAATCCATGAGATGGAAAAGTACAGGGAAGGCCTGCTCCAAACAACATTTATTAAAAAGTATCCATTTGATGCACAGTTAAATCCGGAACGAGTTGCGTTTTACACAAATTCATTAAAGCGTATGCTTGCACAGGGAAAGAAGGTTGAGATAGTTGAAGATTAATAGGAAGAGTTTTCGTGATAAAGTGATGGGATGCTGGCTTGGGAAAAATGCAGGTGGAACATTAGGCGAACCATTGGAAGAAAAATTTGGCAAGAAAGAGATGTTTCATGTAGACTGGTATCCATTTCTTCCAGAAGGAGGAATTCCAAATGATGACCTGGAACTTCAGCTGATCTGGCTGCAACAGCTCAGGAAAAAAGGACCAGGTCTGACTGCCGCGGATTTGGTAGAAGCATGGACGGACTGTGTTGCTTATAATTTTGATGAGTATGGCTTGTGCAAGGAAAATATGCAAAAAGGATTGCTGCCGCCTGTGTGTGGATGGCACAACAATGCATTTAAAGACTGCATGGGAAGTCCGATCCGTTCTGAATTATGGGCATGTGTAGCACCTGGTTGCCCTGAGCTGGCAGCGTGGTATGCATATCAGGATGCAATTGTAGACCATGGTGGTGGAGAATCGGTTTATGGTGAAATATTTAATGCGGTTCTGGAGTCATGTGCATTTGTAAATAATGATAAATTTATACTTTTGGATGCAGCACTGGCATCCATACCGAAGTCAAGTCTTACCTATCAGTGTGTTAAGCGTACAATTGATAATTTTCATTTAGGTATGAAATATGAGGAAAATCGTAATGATCTGGTGGAAGCGTTTTATAATCCGGTGGCACAATATTCGCCATTGAATCTTGGATTTCAGACGATCGGATGGCTGTACGGAGAAGATTTTGGTGATGCTATCTGTAAAGCAGTAAATTGCGGATGGGATACGGATTGTACTGCGGCAACACTGGGGGCTATTTTAGGAATTATCGGTGGTGCGTCTGCATTACCGGAAAAATGGATCGAGCCATTGGGATACGAAATAGCAACCAATATGACAACTGGTGGTATTCGTAATCTGACAGCACCTACGGATATCCGGGAGTTGACAGAAGTAGTTTGCCAAGAAGCAGAGCGAGTTTTGAACTACTGGGGAAAAGATATTGAATTCTGCGATGAAGATATGTCATATAGCGGAAAAGGACAGATAAAAATACCGGAATTAAATTTCTTAAAGGACTATGCACCGGATAGTCTGGTATACGTTTATGGCGGAATCAGGGAAACACTACAGTATGATAAGGATGCAGCAATCATAGGAGGTCGTGCTTCTAAAATAACGGTAAAATTGAAAAATTTGCATCCGGTTGAGAAGCGGATGGATATCCAGTTGGAACTGCCAGAGGGATTTTACCTGAAAGGTGAAGGTACAAAGCAGCTCATATTGAAACCCGAAGGGGACACACAGATAGTTTATGAAATATGTGCCGATGCTGCACAGATCAGGGATACGAATCAATGCTGGTTGAAAATGAAAGTCTGTGGTGAACCGGCACTACCGGCAATACCGGTAGTGTTGCTTGGAGGAAACCGGTGGATGATATCCAGACTTTATCCTGATAAGACTATTGAAGACGATTGCTGCGTGGATGAACAGAGCTGGTTTGTGAGACCACCGGAGCAATTTGAAGAGCAATGGAATGTAGGAAATGATCTGTGTCTGGGAACACGTTTCTCTGAAAAAGGAGTTATATTTGCATTGCACCAGTTTTATTCAGATGAAGACAGGGAAGTTGTTTTGGGTGTTCCGAACAACGGATATATGAAATTGTATTTGAATACAAAACTAATTCATACGACAAAAGAGAAAACCTCATTGAGGGCAAATCTGGGCAATGGTGGTGCACTGGGTGATTTATCTAACTATAAGGTGACGACTATAGCTAAGGGCTGGAATCAGGTGTTGATAAAACTGCAGGCAGACGAGTTACCGCAGGAATCACATTTTACAATTGGCGGAATGAGTAAAGTTTGTGTGAAAAATCACGGAATGCCTGTGCTCGGTCTGTGCAGAAGTCGTTTCCTGTGGGAGATTTCGTAGAACAGAAGGTTGGAAATAACAGAATGAGTAGGCAGGAAAAGGCATGGATAAAACCGGGGTATCTGTCGCAGGTTTTCAGAGCAGACGAGAGAAGAATGGAGTTTGATTGCAAAAATCAAACTATCATACAAAAAGAATGTCCGGTGGATATAGTATTTATCGGTGACTCTATAACACAGATGTGGGAATTGGAAGCGTACTTCCATCAATATCATTTAATGATTCTAAACAGGGGAATTGGTGGAGATCGCACCAAATCGTTTCTTCACCGCTTTTATGCGGATGCAATTCAATTAAAACCGAAAATGGTCATGATAATGGTTGGTATTAATGATGCGTGGGATTTAGAATTTGATCCGTGGAAGCGGGAACCTGTCAGAGAGACAGAAGATGTCTTGCAGGAAGCACTTTTCAATATGGAACAGGTTCTTAAAAAAGCATCCATGGAAGAATTCCAGACGGTTGTATGCTCTATATTGCCGACAAATATGGCTTGGACGAATCATGAGGCAGAACGAAAAAAGTATGTGAGGTCTTATAATGAAGGTATGAAAGAACTGACATGCAGATATGGCCTGAAATTCATAGATTATTATCCTTATTTTGTAGACAGGGATGGAGAGTCATTGCAGTTGGAATTGAGCTTGGAAGGGTTACATCCAAATGTGTTTGGATACGATAAAATGGCTGAAATTTTGGAAAATGAAATAGATTTCAGCAGTTTGACATTTGATTCAAAATATAATGGTTAGTTGAAAACAGGGCGTGGCAATGTTTGACCGACGATAGGGGTAGGTTAGAATTGCTCACGCTTTGCTTGTTAGGGCAAGGCCCTGTTTCCAGGATGGAGTTTTTCGTGTTCCGAAAAATGGAATGCTGGAAACAAATAAACCACTTGCTATGCGAGTGGTTGGAAATGCTTTAG
>OGLS01000339.1_pt1 | contig 46929 bp, 38 predicted proteins | sample 1572881 | NCBI WGS metagenome assembly OGLS01 (sample SAMEA2582013, study PRJEB24529) | metagenome | biome: Human gut stool | place: China | collected 2011
AAAGAGTAAAAAAGTAAAAAGCCCCTCCCAACCCTCCCCGTCGGGGAGGGCTTAGGAAGGCTTAGTCAACAATGGCTTAGAAAGGCCCAAGAAGGCTTAGTTCGGCTTAAACGCTACCCACAACATCATATCTCAACACCTCACCACCTCAACATCACAACACCTTTAACAACATGAACAAATCAACATTAATTTCACTCGTTCTTCTGTCAGCCCTCTCTGCTTCGGCGCAGCGCACGACGCAGAATCTGCGCCAATGGCAGTTCTCGCGCGACAGCATCAGCTACAAGGCGGTGACGATACCGCACGATTGGGCTATAAACGGACCTTTCGACAAGAAGTGGGACCTGCAGAATGTGGCTATCGTGCAGAACGGCGAGACGGAGAAGACGGAGAAGTCGGGACGCTCGGGCGCACTGCCGTGGATCGGTCGCGGCTACTATAAGACGACGGTCGACATAAAGCGCGTGCCGAAGACTGCCGTACTGGAGTTTGACGGCGCGATGGCTGACCCGCACGTGTATATAAACGGCAAGTTGGCTGGTCACTGGGCGTACGGCTACAACGCCTTTCGTGTGGATGCAGCACCGTATCTGAAGAAAGGTAAGAACGAGATAAGCGTGAGCCTCAACAACCGTGAGGAGAGTTCGCGCTGGTATCCCGGCGGCGGACTCTACCGCCCCGTACAGCTCGTAACCACCGCCGACCGCGCAAGCATCAATCCGTGGGGCAGCTACTTCCGCACGGAGCTGATACAGGACGGCAAGGCGGAGGTGAGCGTCTGCACGAACATCAACAATGCGGAGAAAGGGCTCGTAGTGGAGAACATGCTCATCGACAGCGAGGGCAAGACGGTAGCTCAGACAAAGACGGCGAGCGACGTAGAGCAGCGACTTACGGTTGAGAACGCGCAGCTCTGGTCGCCTGAGTCGCCGTATCTGTACCGATTCGTCACACGCCTTTACCGCAACAACAAGCTCATAGACGAGACCACAGAGAAGGTAGGCATACGCACGGTGCGTGTGGCGCAATACGACGGCTTCCAACTGAACGGCAAATCGCGAAAGATAAAGGGCGTATGCCTGCACCACGACCTGGGTCCGTTGGGAGCAGCCGTAAACAAGGCGGCACTCATCCGTCAGATCCGCACTATGAAGGACATGGGATGCGACGCAATACGCACGGCGCACAATATGCCGTCGACGTGGCAGATGGAGGTGTGCGACTCGATGGGCATGATGGTGATGGCGGAGAGTTTCGACATGTGGATATACCCGAAATGCAAGAACGGCTACGCGCTGAACTTCAAGGAGTGGGCTGACCGCGACATAGAGAACCTCGTGCGCAACCACCGCAACCATCCGTCTATCGTTATGTGGAGCATCGGCAACGAGATACCTGAGCAGTGGAGCGAAGAAGGCAGACAGATAAGCGAACATCTGCAGGCGCTCTGCCACAAGTACGACCCTACACGACCCGTTACGCAGGGCATGGACCAGGCTGAGGCAGCATTGGGTTCGGGCTTTGCGCAGGTGATGGACGTGCCGGGGTTCAACTATCGCGTGCATAAGTACGACAACAACATCAAGCAACTGCCGAAGGGATTCCTCTTAGGTTCGGAGACAGCATCGACGGTGAGCTCGCGCGGCGTGTACAAGTTCCCCGTGGAGCCGTCCGATTCGAAGAAATACGCCGACGGACAGTGCTCGTCGTACGACGTGGAGTATTGTCCGTGGAGCAATCTGCCGGATGACGACTGGCGCATGCAGGACGACCGCGACTATACCATCGGCGAGTTCGTGTGGACGGGCTACGACTACTTGGGCGAGCCGTCGCCATACGACGAGTACTGGCCGTCGCGCTCGAGCTACTTCGGCATCTGCGACCTCGCCGGACTGCCGAAAGACCGCTTCTGGCTGTACCGCTCCCACTGGCGCACGGACGTGAACACGCTGCACGTGCTGCCTCACTGGACGTTCCCGGGACGCGAGGGCGAGGTGACGCCGGTGTACTGCTACACCAATGCACCGTCGGCTGAGCTGTTCGTGAACGGCAAGAGTCAGGGCAGAATAGTGAAGAACCCGGGCACACGCCTCGACCGCTATCGCCTGCGCTGGAACGACGTGCGCTATGAGCCGGGCGAACTGAAGGTGGTGGCTTACAACTACGACGGATCGGTGATGGGCGAACGGACGGTGCGCACGGCTGGCAAGCCGGCACGCATCGTGCTCGAAGCCGACCGCAGCTGCATCTCTGCCAAGGGCGAGGACCTCGCATTCGTGAAGGTGTCGGTGGTGGACAAGGACGGAACACCCTGTCCGACGGCTACGAACAAGATGAAGTTCGAGGTGAAGGGCGCAGCGAAGTTCCGTGCGGCGTGCAACGGCGACGCAACATCGCTCGTGGCGTTCAACTCGACGGAGATGCCGCTCTTCAGTGGCGAGCTGGTTGTCGTAGTGGAGGGCACGAAGCAGGGCAAGGCTACGCTGAGCGTATCGGCTGATGGTCTGCCAAAGGAGATATTGTCCATCAACATCAAATAGCATTTTATACAAATGAGAAAAACGATTTATGCGGTGATGGCTATTGCCTCACTAACCTATTCTACTCACACAACGGCGCAATCGCAGGACTTGCAGAAAACGGTGAATGCCTATTTCGAGCAGTCGCTGCAAGCGCAGCAGAAAGCTTTGGAACAGGACGGCAAGGCAAGTTTCGCTCAGAACACTCCTCTCAGCACTGAGCTTCAGACAGCAATAAAGAACAAAGACATAGCCAACTATCAGAAGATGGTTTGGGCTGCATGGTGCGAAGCAAACAATGCGCTGCAGGAGGAAAAGCTCATAGAGCCTGCCGACCTGAAGCTGGCTAAGAACAGCGCATGGCACTTGCCGCAGTGCCTGGAGCCTAATGCGGTTATGCCTTATTATTACGGCAAGAAGGGTGTGGCTGCCAACGGTCAATATCCGCTTTTCCTCTACACGCACGGTTCGGGTTCAAAGGACAGAGAATGGGCGAATGGTATCGAACTGGGACTTAGATTTCAGGATGCGCCTTCTATCTATTTCATTCCGCAGATTCCGAACGAGGGCGAATACTACCGCTGGTGGCATCTGTCGAAGCAGTATGCCTTCGAAAAGCTTATCCGCTTGAGTCTGACGAGCGGTGAGGTGGATGCCAACCGACTCTACGTATTCGGCATCAGTGAAGGCGGTTACGGCAGTCAGCGTCTCGCCTCTTTCTACGCCGACTATTGGGCGGCAGCGGGTCCGATGGCAGGTGGCGAACCTCTGAAGAATGCGCCGGTAGAGAACTGCGCCAATATCGGTTTCTCGCTGCTTACGGGTGCTGACGACACGGGATTTTATCGCAACGACCTCACATGGTTCACCCAGGTGGCTTTCGATTCTGTACAGCTGGCTCGTCCGTTGGCTGTGGACAACACACCCATCTTCCGCCATCGCATCAATCTCTTGCCTGGCATGCAGCACCACATCACTTACGGACTGACCACACCCTGGCTCAAGCAGTTTGTACGCAATCCGTATCCGAAGACGGTGCTTTGGGAGGACTTCGAGATGGACGGCAGACATCGTTCTGGATTCTATAACCTGCAGGTGCTGACACGCCCGTCAGAGGCAAGAACTTATTACGAGATGGATATCGACAAGAACGTGGTTTCTATCAAGGTAAGTGATGTAGAATACACTACAACGATGAAGGACAAGCAGTGGGGCATCGACCTGAAGTTCAATCGCAACTACACTATAGCTACCGGTGGCAGACTGAGGGTGTATCTCAACGAACAGTTGGTGGACCTAAAGAAGCCGGTAACAGTCAAGATAAACGGCAAGCAAGTATTCCATGGTGTTGCCAAAGCCGATTTGCAGGCAATGGTGAACAGCTGCATGGAATACTTCGATCCATACCGTGTGTATCCGGTTGCTATAGACCTATCTTATTAATGTAAAGAGAAAGCATCTACTTAAAAAGCAGCTGCTTAATACAAAGAGATTACGAAAAGGGCTGCATCAAGACTCTCGAAACGGAGCATTGATGCAGCCCTATGTGCTTTTCTAAAGTATTGTGCTTTTCCGATTTTCAATTTACTAAATAACAACTTACTAACCTAATCAACTACACTAAAAACAAATATTGAATCTAAATCTATTGCCAATGTTTCTGTTATCCGATTGATGTGTCATTCATTAAAGACTTGAAGCTTTATGATCTGTAAATGCTTTTTTCCTTTTGACATTGCAAAGATATAAAGACAAGAACGGGTGATGTTTAACAAATCGTTCAACGAATAGCACATTTGTTACATGAAACAAAAATGTATGATAAACATATACGGATGCATTATTTTTACTATATTTGCAGCGAATTTAAGTACATTCTACCACTAATAATAACAAACAACTTAAAAACAGATACGAATGAAACACTCAGTACGCAGACTCTGCCAGTGTCTCCTACTCTTTCTGCTCCCTCTGCTACTCTCGTGCGGCTCCGAAAAGAAGCGTTACGTCGTGGGCGTTTCGCAATGCTCGGAGGACGTGTGGCGCGAGAAGCTGAACGAGGAGCTGCGCATCGCCGCACTCTACTATAACGATGTGGACCTGCGCATCAGTTCGGCAAACGACGACGTGCAGATGCAGACCGAACAGATTAACAAGTTCGTGGACGAGGGCGTAGACCTGCTCATCGTGGCACCTGGTCAGGTGAGCATATCGCCTGCCATCGACCGCGCATACGAGAAGGGCATACCGGTTATCATCTTCGACCGTCGCACACGGTCGGACAAGTACACAGCATATATCGGAGCTGACAACAAGGAGATTGGCAGCTCGATGGGCGAATACTTGGCTGGCACACTCACCAACGGCGGACGCATACTGGAGCTAAGCGGACTCTCTACGTCGTCGCCGGCGATAGAGCGCAACAATGGCTTCGACAGCGTGGTGCAGTGTCGTCCGGGCATCAGTATCGTGGAGCATCTCAGTGCCGACTGGACAGAGCAGGGCGCGTTCCGCACGGTCGATTCGCTGCTATCTAAGCCACACAACGAGTTCGACTGCGTCTTTGCGCATAACGACCGCATGGCGATGGGCGCACGACGAGCCGCCGAGAAGCACGGACTCAACCTCGAGCACATCAAGTTCTGCGGCATCGATGCCATGCCGCAAAAGGGTGGCGGCATGGAGCTCGTGGACAACGGCACACTATTCGCTTCGTACACTTACCCCACTCGCGGTGACGAGGTGATGCTGCTCGCTATGAACATACTCGAAGGAAAGAAATACAACCGCGAGAACCAGCTATCGTCGGCACTCGTGACACGCGACAACGCCCGAGTGCTACTCATGCAGAACGACGAGACGATGCGCCAGCAGGATCATCTCTCCACGCTGCGCTCACGCGTGGACAAGGCTGCCAGTGACTTCAACACGCAGCGCATCTATCTGCTGGTGCTGCTGGTGTTCGTGGTGTTGCTCATCGTCGTGTGCGCAGCGGCTATCTACGCCTTCATCACCCGTACGCGCATCAACCAACAGCTGAAAGCCTCGATGGACGAGCAGAACCGAATGACCACAGAGATGGAGGAGATGACGCAGACGCAGCTGCAGTTCTTCACGAACGTGAGTCACGAGCTACGCACGCCGCTCACGCTCATAGCCGGACCTACGGAGCAGCTTTTGGAAGACCCAGCGGTGCATGGCGTGCAGCGCACGATGCTGGAGATGGTGCAGCGCAACACGCGCATACTCATACAATTGGTTGGCGAGATACTCGACTTCCGCAAGGTGCAGAACAACAAGGCTGAGCTGCATCTCAACCGTTTCTACCTTCAGCATGAGCTGACAACGTGGACGGAGGACTTCCGCACAGTGGCGGCACGTCGTGGCATCACGATACGTGTGGATGTATCGGGCGTGGAGGACGACGCGGTGCTCATCGCCGACCGCGACAAGATGGAGCATATGTACTTTAATATAATGTCGAACGCTCTGAAGTACACACCCGACGGAGGCTGCATCACCACTACTCTACTCCATCACGACCACTGCTACACGCTGCGCATAGCGGACACGGGCAAGGGAATTCCGACGGAAGAGCTGCCGCATCTCTTCGAGCGTTTCTACCAAGCGAAGGGTGCCATCGGCGGTACGGGCATCGGGCTGTCGCTCGTGAAGGCGTACATAGACATGCACCGTGGCAGCGTACATGCCGAGAGCGTAGAGGGTAAGGGTACTACGTTCGTCATCGAACTGCCCGACTCGCAGCCCGGCTACGACCCTGCGAAGGATGCACCGGCTGCTACCCAGGCGGAGAAGGGACTGGTGGACGACAACTACATTGCCACCGACACCACTGCGCAGGAGGCGGCGGAGCGTATCACCAACGCAGAGGACTTCGACGCGGAGCGTCCGCTCGTGCTCATCATCGACGACAACAACGGTATGCGTGCATATCTGCGCTCAATACTGCAGGACAAGTACAACGTGTCGGAGGCTACGAACGGCGAACAAGGTTTGGAGAAGGCACGTAGAGAGGTGCCGAAGCTGGTGGTATGCGACGTGATGATGCCGGTGATGGACGGACTGGAGTTCACAAAGCGACTGAAGGAGGACACCGCAACGAGTCATATACCGGTGGTGCTGCTCACCGCACGCTCGCTATCCGAACAGCGCAAGGAGGGCTACGACACGGGTGCCGACTCGTATATCACGAAGCCATTCTCGGGTCAGGTGCTGCTCTCGCGTATCGAGAACCTGCTGCGTTCGCGCATAATGCTGCGCTCGGTGTTCGCAGGCGACAAGCAGGAGACGGAGGAAGAGGAGAAGCTGAACGAGGCAGACAAGACGTTCGTAGGCAGACTGCGTACAGCGATACAAGAAAACCTCGGCGACAGCGACTTCTCGGTGGAGCGACTGGGCGAAGAGATAGGGCTTTCGCGCGTGCAGCTATATAGAAAGGTGAAGGCTCTGACCGGCCAGACACCGGTGGAGTTGCTACGCAAGGCGCGACTAACGAAAGCTCGCCAGCTGCTGGAAAAGACGGAGAAAAGCGTGTCGGAGATAGCATACGAGGTGGGCTTCACGTCGCCCTCGTACTTCAACAAGTGCTTCAAGGACGAGTTTGACATAAACCCAAGCAGCCTACGGTAAGCCGTAAGAGCACACAACCATAGGAGGGTATGGCAGGATGCCATACCCTCCTATAAATGCCATACCCTCCTATAAATGTAAGAGGGCAGCGTGGGTATGGCAGGATGCCATACCCTCCTATAGATGCAAAAACGGGGTAGAATGTGAACATTCTACCCCGTTTTATGTCGGGATGACAAGACTCGAACTTGCGACCTCACGCCCCCCAGACGCGTGCGCTAACCAACTGCGCTACATCCCGTGCTTTTGTAAAGCGGTGCAAAGGTAAGCAATTTCGGTGGTTTAACAAAATTATTTGCCAACTTTTTCTTGTCAAACAGTGTTTAATCGTTATTCTACTGATGCAGTGTTGCCCTCAGTGCTACTTCCGTGCTTTTGGGTTAATCCTCCTTCTGAGGATAAGTCATATTGGCATCGGTAATAACATCGAGCACCTCCTCGCAGTACTTGCGCGACTCCCAGCGAGCCATTGGCAGGTCGTGGAGCAGCCAGTTGCCGCAGTCCTGCGGTGCTGCGCCAGGTATCTCGCCCTCAAAGTCAGCCACGAAGCGGAACGTGCGGCGCATGAGGTCGACGATGTCACTCGGCTGGAGGTCGCCACGCATAAGCAGATAGTTGCCCGTGAGGCAGCCCATCGGTCCCCAATACACGATGCGGTCCTTCCACTCGGCATCATTGCGCAGGTATGTAGCAGCGAGATGCTCGATGGTGTGGAGTGCGCCTGGGTGCAAAGCAGGCTCGCGGTTGGGTTCCTTCATGCGGATGTCGAAGGTTGTTACGGTGTCGTCACCTACTGTGTCTTTGCGCGATACGTAGATGCCGCGCAAGAGGGTGTTGTGGTTTATTGTGAAGCTTGGTATTTTTTCCATTGTTTTACTTTTATTTTAGGCGGCGTCTAAGCTGAACTAAGCCTTTTTAGGCCTTCTTAAGCCATTGCTGACTAAGCCTTCTCTGGCCTTCCTAAGCCCTCCCCGACGGGGAGGGTTGGGAGGGGCTTGAGGGTTGGGAGAGGCTCTTTTTACTTTTTTACCTTTTTACTTTTTTACTTTTTCAAGGAACGCCTTTGTCACCTCGAACGATCCTTCAGCCATGCGCTCCCAGAAGTCGTAGTACATCTGTGCGTTATGATCTTTGAGCGGTATGTCGCTGATGATGCGGAAGCTGACGAACGGCGTGTTGTAGATGTGGCAGGTCTGCGCTATTGAGCAGCTCTCCATGTCGACTGCCATAGCCGTGGGGAAGTCGTCGAGGATTTGCTGCATCTTCTCGCGCGAGTTGACAAACCAGTCGCCGGTGACGATGAGTCCGGCGTGAACGCGCGTGTGGCAGTTGAGCGATGTGGCGGTGGCTACGAGGCGTGCATCGCTCTCGAAACGCTCAGGCATTCCGAGCACCTGCCCCATGGCGCACTCGTCGCCACAGTAGACATCGTGGTAGCAGCAAGCGGTGCTCACCACCACCTCACACACCTCAAGACTTGTGTCGGCACCGCCAGCTACACCGGTGGAGATGACGAGGTCGGGGTGGAAGGCTGCTATCAATTCGGATGCTCCCACCGCTGCGTTCACCTTGCCGATGCCACACTTCTGCATTACTATCTCGTTGTCGCCGATGGTGCCCACCACGAATGTGCGACCGGCAACGGTCTGTTCCTTCTTGTCGGACGCAAGCGTTTGCAACTGTGCAAACTCCTTGTCCATAGCTACGATAACACCTATGCGCATTACTTCTTCACCTGAATTACGAGATACTTGCTTGTTGACCAGAAGAGCTGCGGATTGCTGATGCGCAGAACGTACTGCTTATTGGCATCCTGCTGCAAGGTGTACGAGCTTGACGGGTGCATGGTGAGAATCTTAGCCGACTTAGAGTAGAGTTTTATCTCCTTCTGCACGCGGATATCAATCTTTGTGAAGTAGCTCTTGTTGAAGTTAGCCTGCAGCACCTTCGAGCCATCGAGGATGCGCTGTTCCTTCAGTTCCTTCTTTGTACCGAATACGAACCATGCGGTGTTGAGCTGTGCATCCTGATCGTTGATGGTCTCCGTCTTCTTAGACGACTCCTCTTTCAGCGTCGAGACATTCTCGTTAAGCCCTGTTATGGTCTTGTCGAGGTCGGCGATGTGTATGTTTTTAGCGTCGAGTTCGGCGCGCAACTGCTGCAACTGCTGCTCTTTATCGTTGATTTGAGCAACGAGTCCTTCGATAGTGCGACGCAGCTGGTCGCCCTTGATGCTCGATTCGCGGAGCTGCTGACGCAACTTCTCGAGCAGAGCACGGTTTTGCTGCATTGTAGAAGAGATGAAGCGCACGTCCTCCAGCATCTGCTGACGGCTATTGGCACCCTCTCCCGACTTAGCCACTATGACACGGTTCTCCGCCTCACTTATCTCGCGCAAGCCGGTCTGAATTTGGTTGAATGTCTCCATCATGTCGTTGATTTCGCCATCCTTCTGCGAGATGATGCGCTGGAGCGAGTCTACCTGCTCTTCATCTTGATTTGTCTCACCCTTCGATTTGTTCGTAAAATCGCATGATGTTATAGCAAGCAACATCATTGATAATAGTACAAAAGATAGTTTTTTCATATTATTCGTTTTGTTGTTATTTCTCTATTCTTCGTTTCTAAACTTCTTCTTTTTAAACTCCTCGGGCGCAGCTTCGCGCAGAGCGTAGCGTTCCTTATTGCTTAGCTTCGGTTTCTTCTCCTTAGCCTGTTCTTTCAGTGCCTTGCGTGCCGATATGTCTACGCCAGCGCAGCCTGCCACTACAACGACAATCTCGCCACGTGGCTCGGTCTGCTTGAAGTGGGCGATTATCTCTGCGAGCGTTCCGCGCACACTCTCCTCGTGCAGTTTGGAAATCTCGCGGCACACACTCGCCTGACGATCATCGCCAAAGAACTCGGCAAACTGCTCGAGCGTCTTCACCAAGCGATAGGGCGACTCGTAGAATATCATCGTGCGTGTCTCTGTCTGCAGCGACTGCAGAAGCGTTTGTCTACCCTTCTTCTGCGGCAGGAAACCCTCGAAGCAGAAGCGATCGCAGGGCAGACCCGAACTGACGATTGCCGGAACGAACGCCGTAGCACCGGGCAGACACTGCACCGTGATGCCAGCCTTAGCAGCCTCGCGAGCGAGGAAGAACCCAGGGTCGCTGATGCCCGGCGTACCGGCATCGCTGATGAGTGCTATCGTTTCGCCAGCTTTTAGACGGTCGACAACTGAAGCCGTAGTGCCGTGCTCGTTGAACTTATGATGCGACATCAGCCGGTTCTTTATATCGAAATGCTGAAGCAGAATGCCCGATGTGCGAGTATCCTCGGCGAGCACCAGGTCGGCTTCTTTCAATATGCGAACGGCACGCATCGTCATATCTTCCATATTGCCCACCGGAGTAGGCACAATATATAATATACCCATATTGTGGGCAAATATAGCTATATTAATCAAGAACGGCAAAAAAACATGTCGTTTCTTTGCAATTTTTAAAACGTATTCGTAAATTTGTACTCACAATGAAAGCAAATTTAGAGGGCGAGAAGTATCGCCAAGGTAGAATCGAAGTAGTGTGCGGTTCGATGTTCTCGGGCAAGACCGAAGAACTGATACGCCGCATCAAGCGAGCGACATTCGCCCGCCAGAGAGTAGTTATATTCAAACCACAGATAGACACACGCTATTCTGAGGAGGAGGTAGTGAGCCACGACCGCAACGCCGTGATGTCTGTGCCACTCAGCACATCAACTGAGATACTGGAGTACGTGCAGAACCACACCACCAGCACCGAGGGTTACGACTTCGACGTGGTGGGCATCGACGAGGCACAGTTCTTCGGCATGGACCTCGTAGAGGTGTGCAACCAGCTCGCCAACAACGGTGTGCGCGTGATTATCGCCGGCTTGGACATGGATTTCCAGTGTACGCCCTTCGGGCCGATACCGGCTCTGTGCGCCGTAGCCGACGAAGTGACAAAGGTACACGCCATCTGCGTGAAGTGCGGAGCACTCGCCTACGTGAGCCACCGCCTTGTGCACGACCAGAACCAGGTGCTCATTGGCGAGCAAACCGAATACGAACCGCTCTGCCGCGAGTGCTACAAGAAAGCAACAAACAAATAATTATATGAGCGAAGAAAAGATTACACTCGACAAAGTGATACGCTGGGCAACAGTAGCCGCCATCAGTATTGCCGTCTTTGCCATCACCGACTATCTGAGCAGCGTGCTGCTACCCTTCTTCATCGCATGGTTGCTGGCATACCTGCTCTACCCGATGGTGAAGTTCATACAGTATCGTATGCACATAAAGATACGTGCCATAGCGATTATCATCGCCATGCTCGCCATTCTGTCGGTAATCGGACTGCTCATCTACTTCATCGTACCACCGATGGTGAGCCAGTTTCAGAAGCTATACGAGTTCATACTCCACTGGCTACATCAAACCACACACACCAACGACTTCTCGCGTATGGTGAAAGACTGGGCGGTGCAAAACCAGGAAGCGATAGAACGCTTCTTCAAGAGCAAGGACTTCAGCGACACACTGAAGACAGCAATGCCGAAGGTGTTCTCTGTGATAGGACAGACAGCCAACATCATAATGTCCATCATCGCCTCGTGTATCACACTGCTCTACACGTTCTTCATACTACTCGACTACGAATTCCTCACCACCAGCTGGGTGAAGATATTCCCGAAGAAGAACCGCCCGTTCTGGCAAGAACTGGCTCAGGACGTGGAGCGCGAAATGAACAACTACATACGCGGACAAAGTCTCGTGGCACTGTGTATGGGCATCATGTTCTGCGTAGGCTTCAGCCTCATGGACTTCCCCATGGCTATCGGTCTGGGCATACTCATCGGCGTGATGGACCTCGTACCCTATCTGCACACCTTCGCACTCATACCCACCGCCTTCCTCGCCATGCTCAAAGCAGCCGACACGGGGCTGGACTTCTGGATGGTGTTCGGACTGGCGTTCGGACTATTCTGCGTAGTGCAGATTATCACCGACATGTTCGTCACACCGAAAATCATGGGCAAGGCAATGGGACTCAACCCTGCCATACTGCTGCTCTCGCTCTCGGTGTGGGGCACACTGCTCGGCTTCATCGGACTGATTGTCGCGCTGCCACTCACATCGCTGATCATTGCCTACTGGCAACGCTACGTGACAAAGGAACACCTTAACGAAGACGAGGACAACGCGCAAAAAACAGTAGAAAGCCAACAGAAATAGAAGAAAAAGGAGCGGAAAACGCAAAAAACAAATAAAATATTTGCGTATATTACAAAAAACCACTACCTTTGCACTCGCTTTCGGAATACAAAGCAAATACGGAGACTCGCTAGCTCAGTTGGTAGAGCACAACACTTTTAATGTTGGGGTCATGGGTTCGAGCCCCATGCGAGTCACGAAAAAGAGGATACAGCTTCGGTTGTATCCTCTTTTTTTTGTTTAAGCGTTTGGTGCTTTCCTACAAAAATCGTATCTTAGCAATCTGAAACAGAAGACCTATGGCATTCGAAAAAGAAATAAAGGAATACGACGACTTGCGAGACAGATACCAAACCCTTGTCGTCGACAGAATGGACAGAGAGGAATACATCACGTATAACGAGGTGCTCTTCTCCACCCACTCGTGCGCCATCGAGGGCAACTCGTTCTCTGTTGACGACACGCGCGAGCTGAAGGAGAAGGGACTGGGGATGATTCTTGCCAGCAAAACGCTGTTCGAGGCTTTCGAGATGCTCGACCACTTCGAGGCTTTCGAGTATATGGTGCAGAACCTTCAGCATCCGCTCGACGAAACGCTGCTGAAGGAGATTAACCGCCGCGTAACAAGTCACACGCTCACCTACCGTGCGCCCGACGCCACTCCAGGCGAATACACGACAACCGACATGGCTGCCGGTGACACCGTGTTCGGCGACCACGAAGAACTAATAGCCCGAGTGCCGCGACTGCTGGAGTCGACGGAGCAGACCATTGTTTCTGCAGCCACACACCCGATGGTGGTTGCCGCCCGCTTCCACGGCTTCTACGAGTATCTGCACCCGTTCCGCGACGGAAACGGCAGAACAGGTCGTCTTGTGAGCAACTATATCCTGCTGCGCATGGGCCATCCGCTGCTCATCATCCCGTCGGAAGCCCGACAGGAGTACATCGCCGCCTTACGCATGATTCGCACCGAAGCCACCGACGAGCATCTCGTACGCTTCTTCTTCAAGATGGCGGTGAAGCGGATGCAGGAGGAGATGAAGCAGAAGGAAGCGAATACCAAGCGATTCAGCACATTCCTATTCTAAAGCAATTACACGGTACGCAGCACGATAGTGGCAGAGGACGCCACTGAATTCTGCACTTCAACCATCGGTTTCCGTACGCCGCCCAATCGGATTCCGTTCGCCACCCGATCAGATTCCGTACGCCACCCAATCGGATTCCGTTCGCCACCCAATCAGATTCCGTTCGCCGCCCGATCAGATTCCGTACGCCACACGATGACATTTCATGAACAGAAGGATGACATTTCGTGAACAGAAGGATGACATTTCGTGAACAGAAGAATGACATTTCGCGAACAGAAAGACGAGACGGTTTGTGAATCAGACCGACTCATTGAGGTCGTATAGCACGAGCGAGCCGAGCACAACCAGTGCTATCGCTATCATGAGCGAAGTATGGAACAGCGTTGTCCACTCGGCTGACGGGGGGAAGGAGACGGAAGCGGGAAGCGAGAGCGAGAGCGAGCCCACCCTATCCTGTATGGCGTGAGCCACATCGCCGAGGAAACCGCCAACCGCGCCACACACGCGCAGCTTGAGCAGCTGGAAGACGTTGACGAAGAAGAAGACGGCAACGCAGACCGCTGCCATCGCTGCCGTCCACAAGCGGTAGAGACGGTAGCAGCGGGCATCCACCTCCTCGGGCAGACGGCGCATGAGGCGATCGGTGAATCCTTCGTCAGCGATATCCATACGAGTGCTGTCGGCGAAGAACCGCTGAAGAAGCGCCTCGTCGACAGTCTCGTCATAACTTATTTTATTCTTTACATCAGTCATAGCATGATTGAATTTTTACGATGTCTTTTATTTTCCACCTACATTTAAGGCCTAAGAATATCCGTTCTGCCGCAGGAAGGAGGTAAGTTTCTGCTTTCCGCGGAAGAGATGCGACTTCACCGTGCCCTCCGCCATGCCCGTTATTGCGGCGATGCGTTCGATGGGATAGCCGTCGACGAGCTGTAGCGTGACGCATGTGCGCTCAGCGTCGGGCAGACGGGCGAGAGCACCGTAGACATCCATCCCGAGCGACCGGTCGGCACCGGCTGCGGCAGGGCGCGCTGCGTCGAGGTCGTCGGCAGACGGGCGCAGCCGGTGCCGATAGTCGTAGAACACGTTGTAGGCTATGCGGAAGAGCCATGTGTGGAGAACGCCGCCGAGCCGCGAAACGTCCCGATGCTGGTATAAGCCCTTATGAAGGTGTCCTGCGCGAGGTCGTCGCTCAGCTGCGCGTCTCCCAGCGTCTGGTGAAGGAAGAAGCGCCTTATAGGCGACTGATACTTCCTGACAAGATGGTCGAAAGCCGTCTTGTCGTGAAGCTCAGCCACCTGCTGTATAAGAGAGAGATCGTCGTTAGTATCCTTCATATCGTTCTGTCTTTAAAAGAATGGGGTCAATGGTCGGTTTCGTCCTCGTCGTCGCGCTTCTGCCACGGCATCTTACTGTCGTAGTTGTACTTCACCATGAACATCTGTCCGAGTCCGATGCACGCCACCAGAGCGCCTATGCCCATGAGCGACTGCATACCGAAGAACCAGAAGAAAATCATGAGTCCGGCACCAATCGACGTGTTGCGCACTCCGCGGCGCCACATATACTCGGGCGACTTCTTGCTGAGCGGTTTCAGTTCGTCGTTGAACGGTTCGCCCTTCTCCATAGCCATCTCAGCCAGTCGCACGCGGTCTTTGTGGCGGCGCATGAAGTAGCGTATGACGAGCAGAACGACAATGATAGGCGCAAGGAAGCACAGCAGCATCGGCACGAAAACGCACAATATAAGGAAGAGCTTTACGATCCATCCGGGCAAACTGTTGTAGAACTCGAGCAGTTCGTCGCGACTGACAGGGGCATCGTTGTCGAACGTGGCTCCGCCGTTAGCGGCAGACGCCGTGTCGGCAGTTACAGTATCCGAGTAAGCCACTATGCCCTCCTCGTCGGTAGCGTCCTTGTCCTTCTTGTCCATCATCTGCGTGTGCGGACGGTTGCGGTGAGACTGCTGTGCGGCGGAAGCCATAGGAGCTGCTGCACTGAGCGTGAGCAGCATTGCCATTAAAAAGATTGTCTTTTTCATATCTATTCGTATTTTTTAGTTGTTTCTATATGTTTGACTGATAATGAAAGCGATAAGTTGCAAAGCTACAAAAAAATTCTTCAGAATATGGAGCGCGTTAGCTACATTTTTTGTATCTTTGTATCTGCTTCTATGTCATACATTATAAACTACACATTATTATATAGTATAATATCACGGGTAAAACAGGATTAGAACCCACGAAGCAGAACAGAACTTTAGAAAAAACGAAACTTACAGATATGAACGACTTTAGAAAATTCGCAACAAGTAGACTCGGCATTAACGGCATGATGCTCGACGACGTGATGAAGGCTCAGGCGCAGTACCTCAACCCGTACATCCTTGAGGAGCGCCAGCTGAACGTGACACAGATGGACGTGTTCTCGCGCTTGATGATGGACCGCATCATCTTCCTCGGCACCGAAATCAACGACTATACAGCTAACACACTCTCGGCTCAGCTGCTCTACCTCGACTCAGTAGACCCAGGCAAGGACATCTCTATATACATCAACTCGCCTGGCGGTAGCGTGACAGCAGGCCTCGGCATCTACGACACCATGCAGTTCATCACCTCCGACGTGGCTACGATGTGTACAGGCATGGCGGCTTCGATGGCAGCGGTGCTGCTCGTGGCAGGTCAGGAGGGCAAGCGCTCGGCACTGAAGCACAGCCGCGTGATGATTCACCAGCCGCTCGGCGGTGTGCAGGGTCAGGCTTCGGACATCGAGATCGAAGCACGCGAGATACAGAAGTTCAAGAAAGAACTCTACACCATCATCTCCGAACACTCGCATACACCGTTCGACAAGGTGTGGGCTGACTCCGACCGCAACTACTGGATGACAGCCGAGGAGGCGAAGGAGTACGGAATGATCGACCAGGTAATGATACGCAAGAAGTAAAAGAGAAGAGAAAAACGAAAATGCCAAAGAAAGTATGTAGCTTCTGCGGAAGAAGCGAGAAGGACGTAAACTTCCTCATAACCGGAATGAACGGCTTCATCTGCGACTCGTGTGCGCAGCAGGCCTACCAGATAGTGCTCGAAGCCGGCTTCGGACCGGAGGGAACACGTAAGAACTCGGGCGCGTTCGACGTGTCGCTCAACGACGTGCCGAAGCCTACAGAGATAAAAGAATATCTCGACGAATACATCATCGGTCAGGACGATGCAAAGAAGTATCTGTCCGTAGCCGTCTACAACCACTACAAACGTCTGCAGCAGCACACCAATGACGCTGAGGACGACGGCGTGGAGATAGAGAAGAGCAACATCATCATGGTCGGTTCGACCGGCACGGGCAAGACTCTCCTTGCACGCACCATAGCAAAGCTGCTGAAGGTGCCGTTCACCATCGTCGACGCTACGGTGTTCACCGAGGCGGGATACGTGGGCGAGGACGTGGAGAGCATACTCTCGCGCCTGCTGCAGGTGGCTGACTACAACGTGGAGGCAGCGCAGCGAGGCATCGTCTTCATCGACGAGATAGACAAGATAGCGCGCAAAGCAGACAACCCGAGCATCACACGCGACGTGAGCGGTGAGGGTGTGCAGCAAGGACTGCTCAAGCTGCTCGAGGGAACAATGGTGAACGTGCCGCCAAAGGGTGGACGCAAGCACCCCGACCAGGACTATATACACGTCGACACACGCAACATTCTGTTCATCTGCGGTGGTGCATTCGACGGCATCGAGCGCAAGATAGCACAGCGTCTGAACACTCACGTGGTGGGTTTCAACTCGGTGCAGAACGTGCGCAGCATCGACAAGGGCAACCTCATGAAGTATATCCTGCCGCAAGACTTGAAGTCGTTCGGCTTGATACCCGAGATTATCGGACGCCTGCCGGTGCTCACCTACCTCAATCCGCTCGACCGCGAAGCACTGCGACGCATCCTCGTAGAGCCAAAGAACTCCATCATAAAGCAGTACACAAAGCTCTTCGAGATGGACGGCATCAAACTGGAGTTCGCACCAGACACATTCGACTTCATCGTGGACAAAGCCGTTGAGTACAAACTCGGTGCACGCGGACTGCGCTCTATCGTGGAGTCAATCGTGATGGATGCCATGTTCGAGGCCCCAACAAAGAACATCGACAACTTCACCGTAACGCTGGAGTACGCAAAAGCGCAACTGGAGAAGTCAAATCTACAATAGTATCCGAAAGGATATTAAGAACTTTATATTACTATGACTGCTACAATTAACCTCAACGAACAGCTAAAACACCACTTCGGGTTCGACTCGTTCAAGGGCGATCAAGAAGCTATTATACGCAATCTGCTTGAAGGCAATGACACATTCGTGCTCATGCCTACAGGCGGAGGCAAGAGTTTGTGCTATCAGCTGCCGTCACTAATCATGGAAGGCACCGCAATCGTGGTGTCGCCACTCATCGCGCTGATGAAGAACCAAGTAGATGTAGTGAACGGACTCAGCGAGGAAAGTGGCGTGGCTCACTATCTGAACTCGTCACTCAACCGCGCTGCCATCAATCAAGTGTACAAAGACGTACACGAAGGACGCACTAAACTGCTCTATGTGGCACCGGAGTCGCTCAACAAAGAGGACAACTTAGAGTTCTTCCGTTCGTTTAAGATTTCGTTCTACGCCATCGACGAGGCGCATTGTATATCGGAGTGGGGACACGACTTCCGCCCCGAGTATCGCAACATACGCCCCACAATCAACAAGATTGGCGCAGCACCAGTCATAGCACTCACAGCCACTGCCACCGACAAGGTGCGCATGGACATAAAGAAAAGTCTCGGCATCACCGACGCAAAGGAGTTCAAGAGCTCGTTCAACCGTGCCAACCTCTACTACGAGGTGCGCCAGAAGACGAACGATATCGACAAACAGATAATAAAATTCATAAAACAACACCTTGGCAAGAGCGGCATCATCTACTGCATCTCGCGCAAGAAGGTGGAGGAACTGGCTGCCGTGCTGAAAGCCAACGACATAAAGGCAGCGGCTTATCACGCCGGTCTCGACTCGGCTACACGCTCGCAGACGCAAGACGACTTCCTCATGGAGCGCATCGACGTAATCGTGGCTACCATAGCCTTCGGCATGGGCATCGACAAACCCGACGTGCGCTTCGTGATACACTACGACATACCGAAGAGTCTTGAGGGCTACTACCAAGAGACGGGACGCGCAGGACGCGACGGAGGCGAAGGTATATGCATCGCTTTCTACGCCTACAAAGACCTGCAGAAACTGGAGAAATTCATGGAGGGCAAGCCCGTGGCAGAACAGGACATCGGCAGACAACTGCTGCAGGAGACTGCCGCATACGCCGAGACATCGGTATGCCGACGCAAGGTGTTGCTCCACTACTTCGGCGAGGAATACACAAAGGAGAACTGCGGCAACTGCGACAACTGTCTGCACCCGAAGGTGCAGCGCGACGGTCAGGAGGCTCTGCTCATCGTTCTGAAAGCTATCATCGCCGTGAAGGAGGCTTTCCGCCAAGACTATATCGTCGACTTCGTGAAAGGACGCGCCACGGACGACATCGTGAGTCACCACCACGAACAACTCGAAGAGTTCGGTGCTGGCGAGGATATGCCCGTGAAGATATGGAACCCTGTGATACGCCAAGGCATGATAGCAGGCTACATACACAAGGACATCGAAAGCTACGGACTTCTGAAGATGACAGCCGCAGGCAAGCGCTACGTGAAGAACCCTACACCATTCACATACGTAGAGGACACCGACTTCTCGGAAACCGAGGAAGAAGCAAGCGAAGCAACAGCTTCTGCGCTCGACCCTACACTCTACAATATGCTCCTCGACCTCAGAAAGAAGACCGCACGCAAACAGAACCTGCCGGCATACGTCATCTTTCAAGACGTATCGCTCGAACAGATGGCAACGATGTACCCCGTAACGCTCGAAGAGCTGCGCAACATTCAGGGCATCGGCGTGGGCAAGGCAAACCGCTATGGCAAGCCGTTCTGCGACCTAATTAGCCAGTACTGCAAAGACAACGAGATAGAACGCCCCGAAGAGCTCTTCGTGCGCACCGTAGCGAAGGACTCAATGAAGAAGGTGAAGATAATACAGTACCTCGATCGACGTATGCCACTCGACGATATTGCCTCAGCACTTGGACTCGACTTCGAGGACTTGCTCAACGACCTCGATGCCATCGTCTACAGCGGAACGAAGCTGAACATAGACTACTTCCTTGAGGACGTGATGGACGAAGACCAGATAGACGATATCTACGAGTACTTCCGCGAGTCGGACACCGACGACATCGACACCGCACTCGACGAACTCGGCGACTACGAAGAGAACGAAATACGCCTCGTGCGCATAAAGTTCCTCTCCGAACAAGCCAACTAACACAGCCAGGGGGTGCACCCCCTGGCTGACCCAACCATCTTCAAAATCCGTTAATTAGCATTAACGCCACAAATAAATCGACTTTTATTTTTCGCGTATGGATTTTTATTGCTAAATTTGCACGCAATAAATTTTTAAGTTATATGTCATCATTTGTTGCTGATAAAATTGTAATGGACGGTCTCACATACGATGACGTCCTTCTTATCCCCGCTTATTCAGAGGTACTGCCCAAGACGGTAGAGTTGAAAACCAAGTTCTCGCGTAACATCTGCTTGAATGTGCCCTTTGTCACAGCAGCCATGGACACCGTAACGGAGTCGGCTATGGCTATTGCCATCGCACGCGAAGGCGGCATCGGTGTTATTCACAAGAACATGTCTATCGAAGACCAGGCGCGTCAGGTAGCCATCGTAAAGCGTGCTGAGAACGGCATGATCTACGATCCGGTGACAATCCGTCGTGGCAAAACCGTGAAGGATGCCCTCGAAATGATGGCGGAATATCACATCGGCGGTATACCAGTAGTAGACGACGAGTGCCACCTCGTGGGCATCGTCACCAACCGCGACCTTCGTTTTGAGCGCCATCTCGACAAAATCATCGACGACGTGATGACACACGAGAACCTCGTGACCACACACATCAAGACCGACCTCGCAGCTGCTGCAGACATCCTGCAGTCGAACAAGATTGAGAAGCTGCCGGTTGTAGACAGCGAGAACCACCTCGTTGGTCTTATCACATACAAGGACATCACCAAGGCTAAGGACAAGCCAATGGCTTGCAAGGACGAGAAGGGTCGTCTGCGCGTAGCAGCAGGCGTAGGCGTAACGGTTGACACACTCGACCGCATGAGCGCACTCGTAGAGGCAGGTGCCGACGCTATCGTTATCGACACTGCTCACGGCCACTCTAAGTTCGTTATCGAGAAGCTCCGCGAGGCTAAGGCTTCATTCCCGAACGTAGACATCGTTGTGGGCAACGTGGCTACTGGCGAGGCAGCAAGAATGCTCGTTGACAACGGTGCTGATGCCGTTAAGGTAGGTATCGGTCCGGGTTCAATCTGCACAACCCGCGTCGTAGCAGGCGTTGGTGTTCCGCAGCTCTCTGCCGTTTACGACGTTTACTCTGCACTCCAAGGCACTGGCGTTCCATTGATCGCCGACGGCGGCTTGCGCTACTCGGGCGACATCGTGAAGGCTATCGCAGCTGGTGGTAGCTCAGTGATGATTGGCTCACTCGTTGCAGGTACAGAAGAGAGCCCCGGCGACACTATCATCTTCAACGGACGTAAGTTCAAGAGCTACCGCGGCATGGGCTCACTTGAGGCTATGGAGAACGGCTCAAAAGACCGCTACTTCCAGGCAGGCACAAAGGACGTGAAGAAGCTCGTGCCGGAAGGCATCGCCGGACGCGTACCTTACAAGGGAACAGTGCAGGAGGTGATTTACCAGCTCATCGGCGGTCTGCGCTCAGGCATGGGCTACTGCGGAGCCGGCACTATCGAGGATATGCACAACGCTAAGTTCACACGCATCACAAACGCAGGCGTACTCGAGAGCCATCCACACGACATCACAATTACAAGTGAGGCACCGAACTACTCGCGCCCACAGTAATAAATAATTGAACACAGAAAGAAAGCCCAACAACCACATGGCACGGGTGTGTAACGTATTCGAAACAAAAGAAACGAAACATGCCGCGCTGTGTAGTTATTGGGTTTTCAGCCCAATTCAAATATATAAAAACCGTGGGGAGAAAGCCCCAATAAACAAACAACAAGAAAAGATGAAGGTAAAATCATTGTTGGTAGCAATGCTCGTGGCAGCAACCACAGCGTCGGCTCAGACTGCCGACCCAACTATCATGACTATAAACGGAAAGGCTGTGCCTCGCTCAGAATTCGAGTACTCGTACAACAAGAACAACTCGGAGACAGTTGTCGACAAGAAGAGCGTTGAGGAATACGTAGACCTGTTTGTAAACTACAAACTCAAGGTGATGGCAGCCGAAGAGGCAGGCATCGACACAACAAAGGCTTTCCGCGACGAGTTTCGCATGTATCGCGACCAACAGATACGTCCTTCATTCATCAACGACAACGACGTAGAACGCGAAGCACGCAAAATCTACGAAGACACCCGTAAACGCATCGACGAGAGTGGTGGCATGGTACGCTCACGCCATATCCTCGTCGCACTGAAGCAGAACGCATCAAAGGCGCAGAGCGACTCTGCCCTCGTACGCGCCGACTCTATATACAACGCACTCATCAAGGGTGCCGACTTCGCTACTCTCGCACAGCGTTGCTCAGACGATAAAGGTTCGGCACGCCGCGGTGGCGACCTCTCATGGGCACAGCGTGGATACATGGTGAAGGAGTTTGAAGATGTCATCTTCTCAGCGAAGGTTGGCGAAATCTCCAAGCCGTTCCTATCACCCTATGGTTATCACATTGTGAGAGTGGATGCCAAGCAGAACTTCTTCCCTTACGACACCGTACGCGCAGACATACACCGCTTCATAGAGAGTCGCGGTCTGCGTGAGCATATTATCTCGCAGAACATCGACTCAATAGCTAAACACTCCGTACCGCAGTGCACACCGGAGGACGTACTCAACCGCCGTGCTGACGAGATGGCGGCTGCCGACCCGGCGCTGAAGAGCCTCATCCGCGAATACCACGACGGACTGCTGCTCTACGAAATATCTAACCGCACCGTATGGGATAAGGCTGCAAAGGACGAAGCTGGTCTCGCTGCTTACTTCAAGAAGAACCGCAAACGCTACAAGTGGGAGAAGCCGCGCTTCAAGGGCATCGCCTATTGGGTGAAGGAGCAGGGCGACGTAGAGGCAGTGAAGACATCGCTGAAGAAAGTACCATTCGAGCAGTGGCCGGAGCACCTGCGCAAGGAGTTCAACGATTCTACAATACGCATCAAGGTGGTGAAAGGCATCTTCCGTGAGGGCGACAACGCGCTCATCGACAAGGTAGTGTTCGGTAAGGACACCACTGTGGCAGACGTGAAGGACTTCCCCATCTCGGCTACATACGGCGAGAAGCTGAAGGCACCGAAGACATGCAACGACGTACGCGAACTCGTGGTGACTGACTATCAGGAGCAGCTCGAAAAGGCATGGATTGAAGCACTGCGCAAGCGCTACACTGTAGTGCTGAACAAGGAAGTGCTCAGCACCGTAAACAAGCACTAAACGTAGGTAGTGGTGCTAAGCACCATGGCTGACACTATACATATTAATATATATACATACATGAGAAAACAACGCAACATAATACTGGCGACATTCGCTGCTGCGACATTCCTCGCAGGCATCGGAGCCAACGCCGGCAGCCACGCCGGTTTGGCACCCGAGCTCGCGCAGGACACACTCACCACAGAGGAACGCGCGCCAGAACATAGTGTCGTAGACGAAGTGATATGGGTGGTAGGCGACCAGCCCATCCTCAAGTCGGACGTGGAGATGATGAAGCTGCAAGGCGAGATGGAAGGAATGACCTGGAATGGCGACCCCGACTATATCATTCCCGAACAGATAGCTGTGCAGAAGCTCTTCCTACATCAGGCAGAAATCGACTCTATCAATGTCACCGAGGCAGAGATAGCACAAAACATCGAGATGCAAATCAACCGCTGGATACAGCAGGCTGGCTCGCGCGAGAAACTCGAGGAATACAAGAAGATGTCAATCACACAGATGCGCCAGCAGTTGCATGACGACTTCCGCAACAACCAGCTCATACAGCAGATGCGCGAGAAACTCGTGAGCGACATAGCTGTGACTCCTGCCGACGTGCGCAAGTACTTCAACAACATGCCAGAGGACAGCATACCGCTCGTGCCGACACAGGTAGAAGTAGAGATTATCACCAAGCAGCCGAAGATATCACAGGACGAAATCAACCACGTGAAGAACGATCTGCGCGAATACACCGACCGCGTCAACAACGGCGAGACATCATTCGCCACACTTGCACGCCTCTACTCGGAGGATCCAGGCTCAGCACGTCAGGGTGGCGAGATGGACTACGTAGGTCGTGGTATGCTCGACCCTGCATTCGCTGCCGTTGCGTTCAACCTCACCGACCCGAAGCGCGTGTCGAAGATTGTAGAGTCGGAGTACGGTTTCCACATCATACAGCTCATCGACAAGCGTGGCGACAAAATCAAGGTGCGCCACATACTGCGCATACCGCGTGTCTCAGCAGAGGCTACCGACTCGATGCGCATGAAGCTCGACTCGCTCGCTGCCGACATACGCGCCGACAAACTCTCGTTCGAGGAAGCTGCGACCGTGATGTCTGACGACAAGGAGACACGCAACAACCACGGACTCATGTCGTTCAACAGCGAGGAGGGTCGCACGTCGAAGTTCCAGATGAAGGACCTGCCCACCGAGGTGGCTCGCAAGGTGGAGCGCATGGAGGTAGGCGATGTGTCTGACGCGTTCCCCATGGTGAACGAGAAGGGTAAGCACGTCGTAGCTATCGTGAAACTGAAGAACCGCATCGCTGCTCACCGCGCCACTATCAACGAAGACTTCCAAGTGTTGCAGAACGTAGTGCTGCAGAAACAGCGTGCGGAATTCCTGCACAACTGGGTGGTAAAGAAGATAAAGACCACCTACGTGCGTATGCAGGATCGCTACAAGAACTACAAGTACGAGTACGAAGGCTGGGTAAAATAAGGCTTAGAAAGGCTTAGAAAATAATGAGAAAAGAACAATCCCCAATAACCCACAACTGGCATAGAACCGCTCTCGCAGCAGTTCTATGCCTTTTTGGCTTCTGCCTGATATGGGCTTCTGCGGCACCAAAGGGCAAAAAGAAGCGACAGAAAACAGACGAGCGCGTGTACCTCGTACACTCCGATGAGCTCACCTACGACATGTATGGAGCGGTGCCCGATGCACAGATACTGCGCGGCAAGGTACACTTCACGCACGCCGGCGCAGAGCTGTGGTGCGACAGTGCCTACTTCTTTCAGGAAGCCAACTCGGTAGAAGCGTTCGGACACGTGCACTTCAAGCAGGGCGACACCCTCTCGCTTACCTGCAAATACGCCGACTACATAGGTGCGGAGCAGATGATGCACGCACGCCACAACGTAGTGCTCAAGCACCGCACGCAGACACTCTACACCGACTCGCTCGACTACGACCGCCTCTACGACAACGCCTACTTCTTTGAGGGAGGCAGACTCGTCGACGGCAAGGACGAGCTGGTGAGCGACTGGGGCGAATACAACACCGCCACACGCAAGGCTTCATTCTTCTATGGCGTGCAGATGCGCAGCGGAGAGAACCTCATCAACACCGACTCGCTCCACTACGACACACGCACACGTATCGCACACGTTACGGGTCCGTCGACCATCACATCGAAGGGAACCGTCATCAACACCACCGATGCCTACACCAACAGCAAGACAAACATGTCGCAACTGTATGGTCGCTCTACCATCATAGACGGTAAGAAAACCATCACCGGCGACTCGCTCTTCCACAACGACAAGTCGAAGGAGAACGAGGGATTCGGCAACGTGATATACGTCGACTCGGTGAATAAGAACGAGCTGCACTGCGACCACCTCTTCTACAACGAGACAACGGGCTACGGCTTCGCAACGAAGCGTGCTCTGATGGTCGACTACTCGCAGAAGGACACGCTGTACATGCACGCCGACTCGGTGAAACTCTACACGTTCAACATCGAGACCGACTCGGTGTACCGCAAAGTACACGCCTACAACCACGTGCGTGCCTATCGCAACGACGTGCAGGCAGTGTGCGATTCGCTCGTATTCAACTCGCAGGACTCGTGTATGACGATGTATCGCGACCCTATACTTTGGAACCTCGGCAGACAGATATTAGGCGAGGTGATACACGTCTACATGAACGACTCAACGGTGCGCAAGGCGGAAGTGATAGGTCAGGCACTGTCGGTGGAGAAGTGTGACGAGAAGAATCACTACAACCAGATCTCATCGAAGCGCATGGACGCTTTCTTCACCGACGGAGCGCTACGACGCGCCGAAGCTATCGGCACGGTGAAGTCGCTCTACTACAACGCCGATTCGAAGGACTCCACGCTCTCCGAGCTCAACTACATGGAGACCGACACGCTGCGTATGTACATGTCGCCAACACGCGAGTTGGAGAAGATATGGGCTTCAAAGGCTACTGGCACGATGTATCCGATAACGCAGATTCCGCCAGAAAGATATCAGTTGCCCGAGTTCGCATGGTTCGACTACGTGCGCCCGAAAGATAAGGACGACGTGTTCAACTGGCGAGGCAAGGCTGAAGGCACCGAACTGAAGGAACAGCCGCGCCGCGAAGCGCCGCTGCAGCGACTTGAGTAGTGCACAGCAAAAAGAAAGTTGAGATATGTTGTAATGTTCGTAACCACCAACCTCACAACATATCTCACCACTTCACCATCTCAACATCTCAACATCTCACCACCTCACCACCTCAACATCTCACCACCTCAACATCACAGCATGTACTTCCTCAACCGCCGCCCTCGCGGCTTCCATCACACCTTCCGCTTCTCAAGCGAGCAGCGCGACCTTCTTGACAACCTTCGCCGCGGCGTACCGCCCGAAGAGCTCGCAGAACGTTCTATCAGAGAAGCCGAGCCACCATCGCGTCGCCGCCACAGCGGACAAGTACGTCTGTTAGGACTGCTTGTGATGATCGGTTTCATACTACTCGCCATCATACTGCTAATGGCGTTGTAGACGAACCCGCAGTTTTAAAGATACACCCTTAGAGAACAACTAACGACATGAACGATATTATACAACTTCTACCCGATTCGGTAGCCAATCAGATAGCTGCCGGCGAGGTGATACAACGCCCCGCAAGCGTGATAAAAGAGTTGGTGGAGAACTCCATCGACGCTGGTGCCACGCTGATAAACGTGGTTTGTGTCGATTCAGGACGCACCTCAATACAAGTGACCGACAACGGCAAAGGCATGTCAGAGACCGACGCACGCCTATCGTTTGAGCGTCACGCTACATCCAAGATACGCCAAGCCGACGACCTCTTCAACCTTCATACCATGGGATTTCGCGGCGAAGCTCTCGCTTCTATCGCTGCCGTGGCGCAGGTGGAGCTACGCACCCGTCGCCCCGACGACGATCTCGGCACCGCGCTCAGCATCGCCGGCTCGCGCTTTGTGTCGCAGGAACCCGTGCAGTGCCCCGTAGGTTGCAACTTCACCATCAGCAACCTCTTCTACAACGTGCCCGTGCGCCGCAAGTTCCTCAAGTCGAACACCACCGAACTGAACAATATCGTCACAGCCTTTGAGCGCATCGCCCTCGTCTACCCCGACGTAGCGTTCACGCTCTACAACAACCAAACCGAGCTGTACAACCTAAAGGCTGGCGGACTGCGCCAACGCATCGTCGACGTAATCGGCAAGAAGATCAACCAACATCTGCTGCCGATAGACATCGACACCACAATGTGCAAGATTAGCGGATTCGTCGGCAAGCCCGAGTCGGCACGCAAGAAGGGTGTGCGACAGTTCTTCTTCGTCAATGGTCGCTACATGAAGCACCCCTACTTCCACAAAGCCATTATGACCGCCTACGAGCGACTCGTGCCCGAAGGCGAACAGATACCTTATTTCATATACTTCACCGTCAACCCCACGGACATCGACGTGAACATCCACCCCACCAAGACCGAGATAAAGTTCGAAAACGAACAGACAGTGTGGCAGATACTCACCGCTGCCGTGCGCGATGCCGTTGGCATGTTCAGCGATGTAACGGCAATAGAGTTCGACACCGAAGGAAAACCCGACATACCTGCTCTGGGCACAATGCCACAGACTGGTGTCAGCGCGCCCAAGGTGCAATACAACCCTACGTACAACCCATTCAACGAGACACCGACAACACACTCAAACGCAGCCCCCGACAACTGGGAGCAGCTGTACGAAGGACTCGGCTCTGCACACACTCGTCAGCAACAGACACCATCACTCTTCGGCACCGACGCAGGAAGCGTCATACAGTCGCGTTCAAACGCTGCAAGCAAATCGTTCGCCGACAACGGCATCGTTCTATCGCAGAAGTTCGCACAAACAGAGGAGAGAAGCACTATGCCAGAGGGGTCTACATCCGAAGCAACAACGCCCAAACAAGAGACATCGCTACTTGAAGAGAAGTCGCCCACCCACTATCAGTACAAAGGACAATACATTATGACCGCCGTTAAGTCCGGACTGATGATTATCGACCAGTATCGTGCCCACACACGCATACTCTACGAAGGATATCTCGACCAAATGCAGAAGCACCGAGCAAGTTCACAGAAACCACTCTTCCCCGACACGATACACTTCTCGCCAGCGGATAAGGTGGTGGCAGAAGCCATTATGCCCGAACTACAGAACATCGGTTTCGAACTGACTCCGACAGCAGAGGGCGACTACAGCATCACGGCAGTGCCAAGCGGACTCGATGGACTCGACTATACCGCCCTGCTGCAAGACCTCGTAGCCTCAGCACGCGAGAAGACAACATCAGCTATCGACGACATCAACCACTCAATAGCCCTCGAACTGGCACGCAACGCAGCCGTCGCATACGGACAAGTGCTTACCAATGCCGAGATGGAAAACATCGTCAATAGCCTCTTCACGTGCTCCAACTTCAGCTACACTCCAGATGGCAAAAAGATTTTAACGATGCTCCATCAAAACGAATTAGAGCATTTATTCGGCACATAAAGTTACATAAACAATAAAAAAACAACTATTATATGCTTTTTTCTAACATAAAAAGGATTACTTTTGTTTTTTTTATTAACTTTGCAATTAAATAAAAAGGACAGGCTATGTCCATGACAACGTAATTAATTGATTATTAAACAATAAAAGTTATGAAAAAGTTAATAATTGCATTAGCAATGTGTGGCTTATCAATGAGTGCCATGGCTCAGGAGACAACTGATCCAACACTCAAGCATAGCGTTGTAACAAATTCATTCTGGAGCAATTGGTTTATTCAGGCTGGTGCTGACTGGAACGCATTCTACTCTAACGAGGAGCATGGCAGCGGTCTGAGCCGTAGTCCGTTCAAGAAATTCCGCGCTGTTCCTGGCTTCTCTGTAGGCGTAGGCAAGTGGTTCACACCTGGTCTCGGTCTTCGCACCAAGTTCAGCGGCGTATGGGGTCGTACAGTGGTTGACGAGCACAAGCACAAGAACAACTATTGGACACTCAACGAGCACATTCTCTTCAACCTCAGCAACATGTTCTGTGGTTATAACGAGACACGTGTGTGGAACGCCATTCCGTTCTTCGGTGGCGGTATCAACCGCAACTGCTCATACAACCGCTACAACATGAACCTCGCAGCAGGTTTCCTCAACACATTCCGCCTCTCAAAGCACTTCGGTCTCTACCTCGAGCTCGGTTGGACATACGCAGAGTCTGACTTCGACGGCGTAGAAGTAGGTGGTGCATCTCAGAAGTCACTCTGGGAGGGCAAGGACAATAAGTTCTACGCAGAAGTCGGTATGCAGTTCAACCTTGGCAAGTCTACATGGAGCAAGACTCCGGACGTAGACGCTATCAAGGCACTCTCACAGTCGCAGATTGAAGCTCTCAACGCTGAGCTCAACGACGCTAAGGCAGAGAACACACGTCTGAAGAGCCTCCTCGCTGCAAAGAAGGACGAGCCAGTGGGTAAGAATGACGTCAAGACATACACCAACACTCCGTTGTCAGTATTCTTCAACATCAACAAGGCTACTATTGCTTCACGCAAGGACCTCGTAAACGTTGAGAAGTTGGCTGAATACGCTAAGGACAACAAGGTTAACCTCGTAGTAACTGGCTACGCAGACAGCGCTACCGGCTCTGCTGCTTACAACAAGAAGCTCTCTGAGCGTCGTGCAGAAACAGTTGCTAACGAACTCGTTAAGATGGGCGTTAGCCGCGACCAGATTACAACAGAGGGTATGGGTGGTGTTAAGGAACTCTCACCAGTTTCTTACAACCGTCGCGCTACTGTTAAGATTGCCGACTAATCATCGAGCATAAACATCGCAATCGTATAATTACGACATACAGGGCATTCCGCTAAGGAGTGCCCTTTTTTCATACCTTATCCGCAACAATAGAATAGAACATCTACCAAAGAGCAATATTTTTGCAACCAATCAATTAATATGTCAGAAAAGATGTGTAAATTTGCGGAACAACAGCTCCCACAACGTGGGAACACGGCAATAAAACCACTATATAACAATAGGTATAGATGAGATATTTGAAAACAATTAAACAGGTGCTCGCTGCTGTGGCAGAACCTTTACGCCGTAACTGCACGTTTGCAGTGTTCATGTACCTACTCGGCTGCATAACGGCGTGGGCTACGCTGCCCAACGTGCGCGGAGCACACCTCTACGACAACCTCTACCTCGAGTTGTTCCTCGATGTCTATGTGCTCACGCTGATACTCACCCTCTTACCGCGCAAGGTGATGATATGGGTGCGTGGCTTCTTCTACGTCGTTCTGTACGCCACGGCAGTGGTGGATGTCTACTGCTTCGTGAAGTTCCAGTCGACACTGACCCCGACGATGCTGCAACTCGTCGGTGAGACCGACTCGCGCGAGTCAGGCGAATTTCTGCGTTCGTGCGTGTCGCCCGATGTGCTGATGAGCAATGTGGGCTGGGTGCTGCTATTGCTGTTCGTGCACGTGCTCACGTCACTGCGTCTACGCTTTCCTCACTTCATTCCACGTCGTTGGCGCGAGCTTATCAAGTCGATATGGCTGCGCACCTGCGAGCTACTGCACCGCGCACGCCCCATTATAGGCACAGCCGTGCTTACGCTGCTCGTATGGTCGGTGTGCTCAAGCGCACATAACAAGGCAGCTATACACAAACTGATGTCGGGCACCACCATCGGCGAAGTGGAACACACGCTCACCGAGAAGGATCACGCCGTACTCTACCAACCTGTCTACCGACTCGTGTTCAGCATTTACGCCAACACGCTCACGGCTAAACAGATCGATCGCCTGGTGCGTACGGCAAAGACAGTGACGGTCGACTCATGTTCGTTCCGTTCGCCTAACATCGTGCTTATCATCGGCGAGAGCTTCAACCGCCACCACTCGTCGCAGTACGGCTACGTCATGCCCACCACGCCACGCCAACAGAAGTTGGAGCGGCAAGGCAGGCTGGTGAAGTACACCGACGTTGTATCGCCGTGGAACCTCACGAGCTTCGTGTTCAAGCACCTCTTCTCGCTCTACTGCGTAGGCGACAAGGGCGAGTGGTGCGACTATCCGCTCTTCCCCGAACTGTTCCGCAAGGCAGGCTACCACGTGACGTTCCTCACCAACCAGTTCCTGCCGAAGGCAAAGGAGGCGGTGTACGACTTCAGTGGCGGCTTTTTCCTCAACAACCCGAAGCTGAGCGCGGCGCAGTTCGACACGCGCAACACGCAACTGCACCGCTACGACGAGGACTTGCTGAAGGACTACGACGAGCTGAAGGGGCAGAACACAGAGAACAACCTCATCATCTTCCATCTGTTAGGGCAACACGTGGCGTATCGCCAACGCTCGCCGAAGGAGCATAAAAAGTTCCGTGGCGACGACTACAAGGAGATGAAACCGCATCTGAACGCACGCGAGCGTCAGACGCTTGCCGACTACGACAACGCCATTCTATACAACGACTCGGTTGTGACGGAGATAGTGAAGAAGTTTGAGAACGAAGATGCCATCGTGATTTACGTGCCCGACCATGGCGAGGAATGCTACGAGGGCGACATGCACTTCTTCTGCCGTATGCACTCGGCGAAGATAGATGCCCGTCTGGCTCACGCCGAGTTCGACATACCGATGTGGATATGGTGCTCGCGTCAGTATATCAAGAAGCGTCCGGAGGTGTTCCGCCAGGTAGTGAACGCTCGCAACCGACGCTTTATGACCGACGCGCTCGCGCACATGCTGCTCTACCTCGGCGGCATTCACGCCCGCGACTACAAGGAGCAGTACAACTTGCTGTCGCCCGAATACGACGAGAGCCGCCCGAGAATATTAAAGAACACTACGGATTACGACAAACTTTAAACTCAAAAAATGCTTACCCGCACAGAATGTTCCGCCATGCGCGGACTCGCAATAATAGGAATCTTCCTGCACAACTACTGCCACTGGCTCGGCTTCGCCGTAAAGGAGAACGAGTACACGTTCACGATGTCGAAGGCAAGCAGTCTGATGCAGGCTATCAGCAGCCCCGACTGGAACCTGCCCATCCACCTCATATCGTTCTTCGGCCACTATGGTGTGCCGGTGTTTCTCTTCCTCTCTGCCTACGGACTCGTGATGAAATACGAGAAGCGCGGCGGACTCGCGAAGAAGCAGACCGACGTGCTGCCGTTCCTGAAGCACCACTACCTGAAGCTCTTCAAGATGATGATTGTGGGCTTCGTGGCGTTCACCATGGTCGATGCCGTCACGCCTGGAGCACATAAGTATCACGTCGTGGACATACTCGGACAGCTCTTCATGTTCAACAACATGATGCCCGACCCCGATCATGTCATCTGGCCCGGACCCTACTGGTTCTTCGGACTGATGATGCAGCTCTACATCGTCTATCGACTGCTGCTCTGGCGCAAGGGCGACATCTACGCTCTGCTGCTTGTTGCCGTGTGCTGGGCGATGCAGGCATTCTGCGCCCCCGAGGGCGAGATGCTTAACTGCATACGCTACAACTTCATGGGTGGTGTGCTGCCCTTCTGCGCCGGACTGCTCTACGCACGCCACGGCAGAGAGTTGACGCACGGCGTGCGAATGACCGTAATGGTTCTGTCGGTTGTGGCTGTGTTCTTCTTCAGCTTCAACTTCCACACATGGCTGTGGGCACCGCTCTTCGTGTGCATCGCTACGATTGGCATCGTGAAACTGCTGCCGAAGACCGCGAACGAGTGGATAGCATGGGTAGGCACCATCTCTGCCGCCCTCTTCGTGCTGCATCCGCTCACACGAAAGATATTCATACCAATCTCGCGCCACGGCGACGTGTACACGGGTCTGCTGCTGTACATCGTGGCGTCGATAGCATTGGCATGGTTCTACCATAATTTCAAGCTACGCAATGAAGATACCAAGCATTGAGTTAGGAAACATATCGCGATTTCGCGCCGAACAGATGGGAGCAGCAATGCTCTTCGTCATTCTGTTCCATGTGGCACTCGACCGCGGCGACCCGTTCTACGGGCTGCGCCGCTGCGGCAACGTGGGGGTTGACATCTTCCTCTTCCTGAGTGGCGTGGGTCTGTGGTTCGCGTGGACAAAAACGCCGTCGGTAAGCCACTTCTACCGCCGCCGACTCATCCGCATACTGCCCACATGGCTCATCTGCTCCACGGCGTTCTACCTACCCGACTACCTCGGAGCGCAGCGGTTCTCGAAGAACGTGGTCGACTTGCTCGGCGACATAACCATCAACTGGGACTTCTGGCTGCACGACGAACTGACGTTCTGGTACGTGCCAGCCATCATGCTGCTCTACCTCATCGCGCCATGGTATATGCGCCTCATCGTGCGCTACCCCACCTATCGCTGGCTGCCGTTGCTTATGGTGGTTTGGTGCGTAATGGTGCAGTGGGTACTGCCGATACATGCCGTCGTGGGACACTTGGAGATATTCTGGAGTCGTGTGCCCATCTTCTTCATCGGCATCAACATGGGCGAGATGGTACGCTCGCGCAGGCAGCTGCCGCCCGACGCGGTGTGGCTGCTGCTCATCACGTTCCTCATGACGTTCGGCACATGCCTCTACCTTGAGCAGGTGCGCCACGGACTCTTCCCGCTCTTCGTGGAGCGTATGCTGTACATACCGTTCACGGTGTGCAGCGTGCTCGTGATGAACCGCATCTTCCGCCGCACGCCCGAATGGGTGAACCGCGCGTTCCGTATGGTAGGTATGCTGAGCCTCGAAGCTTATCTCATACATATCCATTTCGTACTGGTATATGTGCAACCCATGGGCTTTGGCTATTGGGGAACGTTCGCCACAACAGTGGCTATCACGCTGCCTGCAGCGTGGGTGCTGCAGAAGGTGACGAGTTTCGCCCTAAAGCTCTGCACCCAAAAGTAATATCAACATCTCACCATCACAACCCCTCAACACTTCACCACCTCAACAACATTTCTCAACATCTCAACACCTCAACACATTATGATAAAAAACATCTTGCGCCTTACGCGCCCTAAGCAGTGGATAAAGAACTTCTTTGTTTTCATCCCAATGTTCTTCGGTGGCGAACTCTTCAATATCAACTCGATAGAACTCGTGACGCTCACCTTCTTCGCCTACAGTTTCGTAGCATCGTCGATATACTGCTACAACGACATCGTGGACGTTGATGCCGACCGCAACCACCCCGTGAAGTGCCACCGCCCCATTGCGTCGGGTGCACTGTCGATACGCATGGGCTACACGCTGATGATAGCGATGTTCGTGCTCGGCATTGGTGTGGCATTGCTCTTGCCGCCCGAGGTGATGAGCAACGTCATGGCAGTCATCGTGTTCTACTACGTGCTCAACCTCGCCTACTGCTCCAAACTGAAGCAGTACGCCATACTCGACGTGTGCATCGTGGCGTTCGGCTTCGTGCTGCGCATCCTCGCCGGAGGCTTCGCCTGCGAGCTGCCGCTGAGCAACTGGATTGTCATCATGACCTTCCTGCTCACGCTCTTCATGTCGTTCGCCAAGCGCCGCGACGACGTGCTGCGTATGAACGAGACGGGCGAGGCACCGCGCAAGAACACCGTGCGCTACAACCTCACGTTCATCAACCAAGCCATCACCATCACCGCCTCCGTCACGCTCGTCTGCTACATCATGTACTGCGTGTCGCCGGAAGTGGTGGAACGCTTCCAGACACCCTACCTCTACCTCACGTTCGTCTTCGTGCTCATCGGTCTGCTGCGCTACATACAGATAGCAGTGGTCGACCAGAAGAGTGGCGACCCTACAAAGATCATTCTGCGCGACCACTTCTCGCAGATTATCGTGGTGGCGTGGCTGCTCACGTTCCTGCTCATGATATACGTTATATAATATGAAACGACTCTACGCATTCGACTTTGACGGCACGCTGACGACGGCGGACACGCTGTTGGTGTTCATACGCTACGCCTGTGGCACATGGCGCTTCATCGTGGGGTTCCTGCTGCACAGTCCGCTGCTGGTGCTGATGAAGCTGAAGCTCTACCCCAACTATCGCGCCAAGCAGCGCATCTTCGCCTGGTACTTCCGCGGCATGGAGCTGAAAACGTTCGACGCGCTGTGCCGACAGTTCGCTGAGCGCAACGCCTGCTTGATAAGACCGAAGGCGAAGGCACTGCTCGAACGCCTTTTCAGCGAGGGCGAGAGCGTGTGCGTGGTGAGCGCGAGCATCGACAACTGGGTGCGCCCGTTCTTCACGAACATGGCTAAGAACAGCCGGTCGAACTTCTGTGTGCTCGGCACGCAGGTGGAAACAGACAACAACGGACTGCTCACCGGACGCTTCCTCACGAACAACTGCTACGGAGCGGAGAAGGTGGAGCGACTCTGCAAGCAATATCCCGACCTGACCGTCCACCGCAACGACTACGTCATAGAGGCGTTCGGCGACAGCAGGGGCGATAAAGAGCTATTGTCGTTCGCCGACAAAGCCCACTTCAAGCCGTTCAGATAGACAATTAAGTCAATAAAAGTTTGATTACGAGCATCTGCGTCGACCGATGCGGACATCTGCGTCGACCGATGCGGACATCTGCGTCGACCGATGCGGACATCTGCGCCGACCGATGCGCACGTCTGCGTCGGTCGGTGCAGTTCGCTTTAACCCAAGACAAGAGTCGTCATACCTTGCCCTGATTGAAACAAAATACCAAACAATAACAATCAAAACCAAACCTAACATGAACAGATTTCTAAAATCAATGGCTGCCATCGCATGTGGCGTGGGCTTTCTGCCCCTCAACGCCTCCGCACAGGGCTGGCCATCACAATACCAAGGCGTGATGCTCCAGGGCTTCTACTGGGACAGCTTCGACGCATCGCAGTGGACAAAATTAGAGAGCCAGGCTGACGAGCTGGCACCTTACTTCAAACTCGTATGGGTGCCGCAGAGCGCATACTGCGGCGGAAAGTCGATGGGCTACAACGACCTCTACTGGTTTACGAACTACAACTCGTCGTTCGGCACAGAGCAGGAGTTGCGCTCCATGATCGGCACGTTCAAGCAAAAGGGCATCGGCACAATAGCCGATGTCGTAATCAACCACCGCGGAACCATCAAGAACTGGTTCGACTTCCCCGAGGAGACATACAAGGGCAAGACGTACAAGATGACCTCTACAGACGTGTGCGCAGGCGACGACAAGGGCAAGGCTGCGGAGGAGGCGAAGAAGCAGGGCGTGAGCCTCAGCACCAACTACGACACGGGCGAGGACTGGGACGGTATGCGCGACCTCGACCACAACTCTGCCAACGTGCAGAACTGCGTGAAGGCGTATCTCGACCTGCTGCTCAACGACCTGGGATACGCAGGTGTGCGCTACGATATGACGAAGGGCTATGCCGGCAAATTCACGGGCATGTACAACAAGGCGGCAAACCCAACCTACTCCGTCGGCGAATACTTCGACGGCAACAAGACGAATGTCACCAACTGGCTGAACGCAACGAAGGTGGACGGCAAGGTGATGTCGGCAGCGTTCGACTTCCCGATACGCTACTCGGTGCGCGACGCTGCGAACAACGGCAACTGGTCGAAGCTGGCGAACGGCGGACTGGCTACCGACGTGGTGTACAAGCGCTACGCCGTGACGTTCATCGAGAACCACGACACGGAGAAGCGTAGCGATGCTGCGCAGGATCCGATACGCAAAGACACGCTGGCGGCTAACGCCTATCTGCTCGCCATGCCGGGCACACCGTGCGTGTTCTACAAACACTGGACCGACTGCAAGCAGGACATAAAGAACATGATACTGGTGCGCAACATTGCTGGCATACACAACGAGAGCAACTGGTCGTGCACGGAGAACTCTGCATCGCGCTACGTCGTGACAACAACGGGTGCGAACATGAGGCTGCGCGCTGCGGTGGGCACCACTGCCAACGCATACACACCCACCGACGACGGATGGGCTTTGGCTGCCGAGGGATACCACTGGCGCTACTTCCTGCCTACATCTGCCGAGACGGTGTTCCCGTCGCTGCCGTCGGGCGAATACCATAACGCGCCGACCGTAACACTACGCGCCATATCCACCACAAAGAATGCCCAGATTGTCTACACGCTGGACGGCTCCAACCCAACAGCATCGGGCACAAAGGTGGCTAACGGCACTAAGGTTACGCTCCCCAACGGCAAGTACACGCTGAAGGCGGCATTGCTCGCGAACGGCAAAGTGGGCACTATCGTGACTCGAACATACGACGTGCGCAAGTTTGAAGCATACACGTTCTCCGTATATGTAAACACCGAGAACGTGGGCTGGAAGAACTGCTACTTCTGGACGTGGGGCGGCGACGACACACACGCACCGGCTAACAACAAATGGCCCGGCGACAACGTGACGACACTGACGGAGAAGAACGGCAAGAAATGGTACAGCAAGCAGTTCAAGATAAACACACCGACCGACTACGTGAACTTCGTGTTCGCAAAGGAGAGTTCGGCGCAGACGGCAGACGTATCGGGCATCACAACCGATGCTTACTTCGAGATACAGAACTCGAAGGACTCGCAGGGACACTATCTCGTGAAGAACGTGACAGCCGACCAGCCGACAGCCATCGTAGACATCTCTGTCAGCCACAACGCGAACGCCACATCTGTAGTGGCTATCGACGGCAGAACGGTGCGCCGCTTCAACAGCGCAGTGTCTACAACAGAAGCTATCGACGGACTCGCTCCGGGCATCTACATCGTGAACGGCAAGAAGGTTCTCGTGCGTTAAAGACCTTTACTCTCACAATAAAAGAGAAGTTCATGCGTTAATAAGAAGTTCTTACACAACAATTAAAAGAATTTCTTATACGATGACATACATCAGACATCTGCTGAAGGCGTACCCGGTATCGTGCTTCTATATCCTTATGATATTGGTATTGTGTTTCGCAACGATACCGAGTACGCCGCTCGACAACGTTACGCTCATAGACAAATGGGTACACATAGCCATGTACGCCGGCACGTGCGCAACCATCTGGCTTGAGTATCTGCGCAACCATAGCGCAAAACGCCAACCGGTGATGCGCATCGCATCGCCTACGGACAAGCCTGCGCTCAACTGGGCAAAGCTACTGTGCCTTGCGTGGCTCGCACCGATACTGATGAGCGGACTCATCGAGATACTGCAGGAATACTGCACGGGCGGACGACGTAGTGGCGACTGGCTCGACTTCGCAGCCAACTCTATCGGAGCGACACTTGGTGCTCTCGCAGGTATCATAATGGTTTACAGCAAGCGTTCAAAGCAGTGAGACTTTCGCAAAACGAATGTCTCACTTTTCTTTTTATATATACAAGTTTTGAGTACCTTTGCACATTATTACATATAAACCAAGAAAAAACAGTATTAAGTAAATAGAAGTGAAACCAACTTTTCAACTTATTTCGATATTCGTGCTCGCACTGCTCCTGTTCGTGGGCTACTCGAAGGCTCCCGACTATGTGGCTGACGCGTTGCATCTGAAACAGATTGGGCAGGACATCACGACGGCTGACGCAGACACCATGCACGTCGAGGATGCGGCAAGCGACACCATCACCGAACCGGTAGACACCGCACGACAGCGCGTGCTTATCTTCGGCGACTCGATGAGCCAACTGCTCGCTCTGCGCCTGTGCGACTACACTGGCGCCAACGGACACTCGCTGACGTGCGTCACATGGAACGGATCGGGCACGCATCAGTGGGCTGCTTCCGACACGCTGCGCTTCTATATGCAGAGGGTGCGGCCGACGCATGTGTTCGTATGCCTGGGCAGCAACGAACTGTACACTGCCGACATGAAGGGATGCAGAAAGCGTGCCGAGAGGATACTCGCCAAGATTGGCAACGTGCCGACAACATGGATCGGTCCGCCTAACTGGATGGAGGACAAGGGCATCAACAATATGCTGCAGAGCTTCATGGGCAAACGACGTTTCTTTATGACCAAGGGAATGGAACTCGATAGGCAGGAGGACGGACGCCACCCGACGTATGCGGCTGCTGCAAAATGGATGGATAGCATCATAGAATGGATGAACAGCGGAAAGGCTGCGCACCCGTTCGTAATGAACAAACCGACAACTCACTCAAGAAGATACACTCAGATAATCATTCCGATGAACCCGGGAAAGGCTGCGACAACGGACAGCATAGACGTGAACACCACGGAGGAACCGCTACCGGAGCATATCAGTGAGCAAGAGGGTGAGCAGAAAACAGAACTAAAGAGCGAACAGAAGGTGGAACAAAAGGACGAACCACATACCGAACCCCACCATACGGCGGCTGATAAGAACAAAGAATGTACTTCAAACAATAAGGAATGAACTATACAGACATAAACATAGAGGTGATGCTCGTGGCGTTTCTCGCTATATACACACTAGTGAAACGCGCCTCACGTACAGCGATGATGCTCTACGTCGTGGCGTTCAACCTCTACTTTGCCTATCGACTGAACGGCAGCGTGATGTGGCTGCTGCCGGCTACAGCGTGCTTCAACTACGCCTTGACGCAGGAGATGGCACTACGCGAAGGACGAACACGCAAGCTGTTGCTCGCTACCGTTGTGGTGGCTGACCTTGCGGTGCTCGCCTACTTCAAGTACGCCACGTTCATACTCAACGATGTCGTCGGACTCATGCTGCGCACCAACTTCTCGTTAGGTTCTATAGTGTTGCCCGTAGGCATCTCGTTCTATACGTTCCAGGGCATCAGTCACGCTGTGGATGTCTATCGCCGCCGCTTCACGATGAACACCACGCTGCTCGAATACTTCTTCTACCTCACGTTCTTCCCACTACTCCTCGCCGGACCTATAACACGCGCCGAGAACCTCATACCGCGTCTGCGCCGCAACCGGCAGGCATCGAGCCGCATGGTGTGGAGCGGATTGTGGCTCATCATGCTCGGACTGGTGAAGAAGAACATGGTGAGCGACTACATCGGACAGTTCACCACATGGGTGTTCGATGCTCCGCAGACTTTCTCGGGCTTCGAGAACATGGCGGCACTGTTGGGCTACCCCGTGCAGATATACTTCGACTTCTCGGGCTATAGCGACATGAGTATCGGTGCAGCAGCCATACTCGGCTTCTGGCTGCCCGACAACTTCCGCTTCCCCTACCGTGCGCTCAGCCTTACCGACTTCTGGCGGCGCTGGCACATATCGCTCTCTACGTGGTTCCGCGACTATCTGTACATACCACTCGGCGGCAACCGCAAGGGTACGCTGCGCATGTATGCCAACAACTTCATAACGATGCTCGTAGCCGGACTGTGGCATGGCGCATCGTGGATGTTCGTCATCTGGGGAGCACTGCACGGCTTCGGTCTGTGCGTACATAAGTTCTTCAGTCGCCAGCTGCGCATCACGATCCCCTCCACGCTGTGGGGCAACACGCTGAGCTGGCTCATCACCTACGTGTACGTCTGCTTCGCATGGTCGTTCTTCCGCTCGCAAAGTCTTACGCAACTCGGCACGATGTACAATAAAATCACCGCCGACTTCAGCTGGGCGTATCTCTCACCCTTCGTCTATGCACGTCCTCTGTGGACAGTCTGCCTCCTCGGTGCCATGCTCACCTATCTCATCCCCGAACGCACATACACACGCCTGCAACTGCGCTTCATAACGCTGCCTTGGCTCGCCATGTTCCTCCTCTTCATAGTCTGTGTGCAGCTCGCCATCGAAGTGGCGCAGGAGGACGTGCAGCCATTCATCTACGGTGCCTTTTAGGAGGAGAGTTGTAAAGGATATATAGTTGTCTCTGCCCCTTATTTACCGAATAATAATATACAAAAATAGCAAAGACCTTGTTAAAATACAAAACAAGCATCTTTGCTATTCTTGACTGTGTAAATATTTGTACTTACACGCTAATTATTTCTTATAATAAACTCCAAGTAGAGAATTTCTTGAAACGTTCATAACCGTCATCTTCACACCTCTTTCAATAGTACCCTCCAATAATGCATTGTTGGCTTTGACCGGATAAAGTAAAACTATGCCATTTGAATACTTATAAGTATAATCATTAACAGTCTTATTATTAACTTCCTCATCACCTTTTTTTACAATTGTAGTGACTGTGTAACGAGCCGTACTTTGAGAGAATGTAAATGTTTCGTCTGTAATAACAAGATAATCATCATCCCCATTAGTTTCTGAATATGTCCACGTTGTATTAACTAAGCTGTTAACAACACTCTCATCATCGTCATCATCACCACAAGACGTAACGGTCATACTCACAAGTGCTACAAGCACTGCCATAAACATGTACTTAATCTTTTCCATTGTTTCAGTTGTTTAATTTGTTAATATTTAAATTCGTTTTTATGTTATACTATAAAGACATAACTTTAATTCTTCACAAATTTAGGAAAATAAAAACAAAAGTATTTTGAACCAAAACGCATAATTCGTCAAACGTATCAGTTGCATCGTGAAATGCAGAAACACACTGTAAAACCTACTCACACATAGCATCCTCACCTTTAAGATGCGCAACAACATTACGAAGCAAACGCTTGGACACAGTAAGACTTACCGACTTGCCGTAATTGTCGACAAATGTCAGCTTCTCCTTTAGCAGATTGACATGACTGACGTTATGCAAATTAAGAAACAAACTCCTACCTACACGCATGAAAGGCACACTTGGATCGTCACACTTACATACGTATTCACAAATATCAGCGAGTCCAAATGGCAGCAATACATCGGTACCATTAATGTAGAAAACACGCGAGAAATGATCCTCTGCCTTAAAATAGGCAACAGACTCAAGGTGAACGACAAATAGTTCGTCGCGATTGTACAAGGTTATGTTCATCGTATAGTCAGAAAATGTTAGTTATCAGGGTTGGTTATTACAAAGGAATACAAAAAAGGCGGAACCGTTCGTGGCTTGTCCAAACTCAGGTTACCGCCAAGTGACCTCGCATACGCACAAGCACAGAACGGCTCACGCCATAGAGCGTGAACCTTCCATCTACTTGTTCCCGGTATGCGAAAATTGGCGGTATTCGAGTTGGGAGAACAAGAGCAAAAGCTCAAATCCAAAATGTACCATCAATGAGAATTAACTCATCGCGAAAGTTTCGACCTCTAAAGATTCGTTTATTACTTTCTTTTATAGAACACAAAAGTAATAAAAAGTACTGATATTGACGAACATTAGATCTCTTTATTTTAAGCCCAAAACACAAAAAGAGCATATACGGCGCAAGCCGTATATGCTCTTTTTGTTATAAATAAAGTATTTATTTACTGTGCATCGGCAACTGTAGAGCCGTCGTAAGCCCACTTGTAGTAAGAAGCGCCGTGAACGAAACCTGCACCGAAAGCGGTGAAGATAACGTTGTCGCCCTTCTTCAAGTGACGCTCGTGATCCCACAATGCCAAAGGAATTGTGGCAGCACTTGTATTGCCGTAACGCTGTATGTTCACAACTACCTTCTCGAGCGGAAGATTGATGCGCTTAGCAACAGCCTCGATGATGCGGAGGTTTGCCTCGTGAGGGATAACCCAGTTGACATCTTCTGTAGTCATCTCGTTGCGCTTGAGCACTTCCTCGACGTCGTTACCCATATCGGTAACTGCGTAGCGGAACACGGTGCGTCCCTCCTGATAGAGGTAGTGCAAACGATGATCCACTGTGAAGTGAGACGGCGGACAAACCGAACCGCCCGCCTTCATGTGAAGGAACGGAAGTCCGATGCCGTCGGTGCGCAGGAATGAATTCTGTACGCCTACGTTCTCCTCCTCGGTTGCCTCTACGAGCACTGCGCCTGCACCATCGCCGAACAGCACGCATGTAGCGCGGTCGGTATAGTCGACGAGCGACGACATCTTGTCGGCACCGATAACGATAATCTTCTTATAGCGTCCGCTCTCAATCATGGTAGCGGCAACGTCGAGCGAATAAAGGAATCCGCAGCATGCTGCCTCAAGGTCGAAGGCGAAAGCGTTCTTCAGTCCGAGTTTGCCAAGGACGATAGAAGCTGTTGAAGGGAACTTGTAGTCGGGGGTTGTTGTTGTGACAATGAGCGCATCGATTGTATCGGGGTCTACGCCAGTCTTCTTCAGAAGCTGCTTGGCTGCCTTGCGCGCCATGTAGCTTGTGCCGAGACCTTCCTCTGTGAGGATGTGGCGTTCCTTGATACCGACACGGGTCATAATCCACTCGTCGCTGGTGTCTACCATGCGCGACAGTTCCTCGTTGTTGAGGACATAGTCGGGCACATAGCCACCAACGCCTGTGATTACTGCGTGTATCTTACCCATTGTAATTATTCAGCAACTTCCTTTACGATAGCCACCTTACCACGATAGTAACCGCAAGTAGGGCAAACTGTGTGGTATACATAGTAAGCGCCACAGTTCGGGCATACTGCCAATGTAGGAGCTACTGCCTTATCATGAGTTCTTCTCTTAAGTGTACGTGTCTTTGACTGTCTTCTTTTAGGATGTGCCATTTTTCTTTAATCTTTAATTATTGTTTTTAATTTTTCTAATCCATTCCAGCGCGGATCTACCGCTGCCTCTTCATTCTCGCCACTACTTCGGGTAGCTGAGTGTTCTTCGAGAACCTTTATCATCGCCGCGTTACATTTTCCAGGTGTATGCACGTGCTTAGCGGGAATGTTGAGTGCTATAAATTCGTAGATGAACCATGCCACGTCGAGTACGCCTTCGCGCTCGTCGACGGTGATGAGGTCATCGTCTTCGGAATATTCTTCTCCAAACTTGACGATAAGGCGGTCGTCGCTTTCCACGTCCTGATCCATATCGTCGAGGCAGAGGTCGCACGGAATAACGACCGAGCCTGCGGTGTGGAAGTCGAGCTCAAAATAGTTCTCCGTGCGGCGCACGTTTAACGACACACTGACAGAGCCACGCTTGATTTCGTCCTCGTCTAATGACTCGAAATAAGCGTCGCCCAGGTTGAAATTGAGCGTCGTAAGACCCTCATCCAACTCCTTTAAATCTATCTTAAGCGATTCTAAATTACACATTTGGTGTGCAAAGTTACGAATATTCCGCGAATTACACAACTGATTATCAGAAAAGTTCTATTCTAAAGGTAGTTCCGACGCCCAATTCCGACTTTTTCACGTAGATTTTGCCGTGATGATACTCTTCTACAATGCGTTTGGCGAGCGACAGGCCCAATCCCCAGCCGCGTTTTTTCGTGGTAAATCCGGGCTTGAACACGTTGCCGATGTCCTTCTTGCGTATACCTTTGCCGGTGTCTGCCACCTCGACTACGGCGCGTGCGCCTTCCTTCAGTATGGTGAGCGTGATGGTGCCGGCGCCTTCCATGGCGTCGACGGCGTTCTTGCAGAGGTTTTCTATCACCCACTCGAAGAGCGAGGCGTTGATGCGCACTATGACGTCTTCCTCGGGGAAACGGCATATCATCTGCACCTTGCGCGACGTACGGCGGTCCATATAGTCGACCACGTGCTGCATTATCTCCTTCAGATTTGTCTCCACAGGTTCGGGCAGCGAGCCTATCTTCGAGAAGCGGTCAGCGATGAGCTGCAGGCGCTTCACGTCCTTGTCCATCTCGGGTATGAGCGGGTCGTCGGGGTGGGTCTCCTTCAGTATCTCGGTCCACGCCATGAGGCTCGATATCGGCGTACCAAGCTGGTGTGCCGTCTCCTTCGAGAGTCCTACCCACACCTTGTTCTGCTCGGCGCGTTTCGACGTGAGCAGGGCGAAGATGGCTATGACGACGAATATCATCACCACGCCCAACTGTATATAAGGATAAGAGGCGAGTCGGCGCAGCATGACGGAGTCGGCGTAGCAGACATTTATATAATCGTCGGAGCGAGTCACGCTATCAGCATCCTCATTAAGTGTAATGCGTATCACTTGACGCTCAAGTAACATTTCCTTACCAAGCTTCTCCACACGCTGCACAGAGTCGGCTTCTGTCTTACATGTCTTCAAGTCAATATTACGGTATGCTTGCACATCACCATTAGAATCGAGTACAATCACAGGGATTGTATTATTCCCGTTTATCACCTTCAACACTAAATTGATGTCGGTGTTCTCGTCGGCATTGTTCAGCGTACGCATCGCCTCCGCCCAAACCGCCATCTTGTTGTGTTCCTCCTTGGCGAGATCGCGTATGAGGAGATGCGACACGACAAGTGATGCCACGGCGATAATCACCGCGGCGAGCACAAGAAATATCTTCACTCTACGTATTTGGTCAGTCCATTGCATATAACTAATAACGCAGTTACGGGCAGAATATTATTGAAGAAAGAAGGATTATTGCGCTTTCAAACGCAATAATCACCAATGATTGCTGTCCACCACTCTATTCACGCCATCTGCTGCGACCGAATCGGCGGCAACAGTTTCTGTGCGTGCGTCTTGGCGTGCGTTGGTCATCACACCGATAACAACAAGCAGCAGCGCAATCAGCGCAACGAGCACGGCGTTCACAACGGCGAACGACCTGCTCTTGCCTGCCAGCAGGCGCCTTATCTGGGCGATGTCGGAGGGTCGATGGTCGCGGTCTACATATTCCATGACGATGCACTCGCCAAGTTCTTCTACCGGCTCCATGCTTATGATGCGGCAGATGTTGGGATGGTCGAGCTGCAAGCCGCACTCACCGCCAAAGCCTGCCACGAATTCTGATGTGAGTCGTTTCTCCTTGTCGTTCATCAGCACGATTCTTTAACAACCCTAACTATCGAAAGTCCGCCGTTGCGACCCGCTACGAACGGCGGTGTGCGCTCGCCGTCACACTCAAGGAACGGCAGATACAGCGGTTGCTCGGCGATGAAGCAACCCGTAACGAAACTGTCGCCAGGCAACATTTAGTTATGAGGTTGTTGCCCGTGGCGGTCTGCGGCACGACGAAGGCGCGGTAGACGGCGCCGTCCTTATATGGTGTAAGGCTGCGCACGCTGCCGACGACGCTTACCGTGAAGGTGGCGAGGTTGACGGTGGCGGAGGTGGCAAGATTGTTCATCTTCACCGACACATCTGCGTCTGCGAGTGAGCTTTCGCTATATCCGGCACCTGCCTTGAGCACTATCTCCACCTGACTCATCAGGTGACGTGCCGCGATGTTCACCGGCGATGCCGATGGAGCGGCGTCGAGCGTGGAGCCTACGATAAGGTCGGACGACTTGTATGCGCCCAGACTGCTTTGGTCGGCACTGACGCCGAACGGCATGGCGCTCACGCTTGCCACCGTCTGCGTGTAGGGATAATACATATAGAAGTCGGCATGCGTCTGAGCGTCCTTCCAGTATACTGTCTTTTCTGCGTTCCATGTCGTGGTATAGGTGTACGGCATGTTGTCGAGGTGATTGCCCAAGGGTTTCAGCGTCGCCGCGCTGCCGTCTACATTGCGGTTGACAACGAACAGCCCTATACGGTCGCCACTCTCGAACGCCTCCTCCGTGGCGCGGGTTATCGTGGCGCTAATATTTATAGGTATCTGTGCCGCGGGCTTGTCTGGCTCGATGGGCGTAGGGGGCACGTCGGGGTCGTCGTGTCCGCACGACAAGCATGCTACGAGAAGAGCTAAAGCAATTAGAAAGACAGGTTTCTTATCATAAGCACTCATATTATTTGCGGTGTTAAAGCTTAACAAATAAAAAGTTAAGCAATTAAACGATAAAATACAAGTTGTCTTTTTTTAAATAAGGTTGACACCCTAAAGTCAACAATTATGAAAAAGAAAG
>OGLS01000355.1_pt1 | contig 45780 bp, 37 predicted proteins | sample 1572881 | NCBI WGS metagenome assembly OGLS01 (sample SAMEA2582013, study PRJEB24529) | metagenome | biome: Human gut stool | place: China | collected 2011
CTAAAAAAGTGAACTGGCAAAATCCAAGTGGCAAAACCCAGATACCTTGCCACTTCGCCACTTCGCCACTTCAACCTCAAAACCACCGCCCCATGTATGACCGCATGGGGCTTTTCTCATGGAAAGGAGAGCCTATGAACAACGACACCAGCAACCGCAGCACCCCCGCAACCGCTTCCCCTCTGACCGTAAAGGAAGCAGAACAGCCCGATATTGTGAAGAAAATCGGAAACACGACCTATCGGGTGAAAATCCACTTCAGCACCACCAGCAAGGAAACTATGAGCGATAAAATCAAGCGGCTTATTATGAACGATTGCGGGAAAATTTCTTAAAACCACCTTGACAAAATGTATCAGAGGACACCCTGCTGCACGCTATGGAAACCGCCAGTGCGGACAGTATGCCGGAGGGCGTGGAGCGTCAGGGCATCGGCACTCCTGCCACCAGAGCCGCTACCATCGAAAAGCTGGTGCAGAAGGGCTTTCTGGAGCGCAAGGGCAGCAAAAAGACCAAGGTGTTGCTGCCCACGGATAAGGGAAAAGCCCTCATTACCGTAATGCCCGAAGAAATCCAATCCCCGGAAATGACCGCCGACTGGGAAACAAAACTGTTGTGCGTGGAGCGCGGCGAGATGGAGTCGGAAACATTTATGACTGAAATCAAAGATATGATCTCCTCGTTGGTGAACACCACCGAGGCCGTGAAAGGAGCGAATGTGCTTATGAAAAATAAAGTGATTGGTGTCTGTCCGAACTGTGGCAAATCTGTTGTGGAACGTGAAAAGGGCTGGTTTTGTGAATCCAATCCCTGCCGTTTCGTGCTGTGGAAAGACAATGCTTTCTTCAAGAGGTTGGGTAAACGGCTGGATGCTCATGTGGCCGACAAGCTGCTGCGGGATGGCCGCGTCCGTCTGAAGGACTGCAAGAGTGCCAAGGGCAAGGTATACAATGCCACTGTCCTGCTGTCTACCGAAGCCGATGGTCGCAGCAAGTTTTCGCTGGAATTTGAGGGTGGCCGCTGATGAGGGTACAGGATGAAGCCGTTTATCTGCTGAACAACGAAAAATACCTGCATCTGCGGGAAAATACTTCCGGCGTTGGCTACGCCACCTATGACAAGCTGACCCTGTTGCCGTTGGAAAAGGGACAGATTCCCTTTGAGCATCTGCCGCCCGATGGCAGAAATGCTATTCCTGCCGCCCGGAACTGGTTCCTTTTTGAGCTATCCGATGATCCTCGCAGGGCTATCCAGCTTGAAAGTGTGAGAATCCTCGACAACATCCCGGATTCCGGCATTCGCAAGCGGCGTATCTGGGAAGATCCGTCCATTACTATGAATGATGTGCGGCTCATCGACAGCAACTACAAGGACTTATACCGTGTTCCCAATGGCAGTGTGATTCAGGTGGACTACCCGGATGGCCGAAGTTTCACAACACGGCTGGAACATTGGGACGAGTATCATTTTGATGTTGGTGGACTGGGCGATATGTTCCACATCTGCCAGTTTGCCGAGGTCATGGAGCGCAATGGAGCCAGCTATTACCCGGAAATCCAGACACAGGATGAAACAGGTGCATGGGAACTAGGCGGAAAAGGCTATATTGCCATCCAGTCCTGTGACGATGGCTGGGATTACACCCTCTATCACAGCGATTACTCTGTGATGGACAGCGGCCAGATCGACGCGCCGGAGCTGACGATTCAGGAAGTCCGGGAAGAAATTCTGGAAGCACATCACATGGAAAAAGGTCGGCGGCTGATACAGGACTACGATTTTATCATGGACAGAGCCGCCGAAGCCGAAGAACTGGGGCTAAACAGCCGCCCTTCCACGCTGGAAAAGCTGGCTTCACTGGCTGGCGCAAAAGAAAAATGCGATGCCCCGGAGTGCAGCCCCGTTGGGTGCCGGAAAGTGAGGGATGCTCATGAACTTTAATGGCGAAGAATTGACGCTGATGATGCTCTACAATTCCGGCTCCCGGCCGGGTTTGATGCAGGAGCTGCGGCTGATGCAGTGTTACCTGATGCCTGATGAAACTGCCCTGAGAGAACTGTCCGAACAGGTCATTGAAAAGCTGAAACTTATGACCGATGCCGAGTTTGCCGAGCTGGAATTTCCGCTCGACTGAATTTTTATGGCCAATAAGTAGTATGAATATCTTTTCTTCCCTCAAATATGTGATATACTAGTAGCATCACATATAGTAAATGAAGGAGGAAGGTTTTAGATGGATTTAGTTAAAGTCCAACAAATACACAATCAGTATCGTATCTTTCGACAAGATATGTATAATGAGTGGGAAGAGTATGCTTACTTGAATCATTGCATAAGAAAGCCGACTAAAGAACCTTTTGAGTTTAATAGCCTATTAAGTGACAGTGTATTGCATAAAACTATTGTTGATGCTGGCGGAATGCAAACTAGGTTTTTGAGCGGTGGCAATTCAAGAAGTCATTTCATCAATTCTGTTGGGCGGTTTGAAGTATATATTTCCTCTTTAGCTAAGGTTGTGTTTATAGACTATCCTCAAAAGATGAAGGGATCTGATTCTGAAACCGAAACCTCTAAGGCATTCCAATTGATTTTAAGTTGTAGCACGCGTGACGAAATGATTGACACGCTTGCTGAAGAAAAGGTCCGAAGTATTTTCTATGGAAACCCTGCTGATGTGTTTTTGAAAGATAAGTGCAAATTAGAGTTGGGAACACTTTTTTCTTCCAAATACCGTTTAGCCATTTCTCTATATAGTGAGATTTTAGGAAGACGAAATGCCATAATCCATAATTCCGGTAGAGTTGACAAGAAATATATAAGAGAAAATCCTCAAAGTACTCTTTTGGAAGGCAAAAAGATTATTATTTCTGAAAATTATCTACGCGGAACTATTGGCTTATTGGTTGGAATCGCTGCTGAAACCACAAGTAACGTTGTGGAGAATATTTATAAAGGAAATGTTCAAGGAATATTAGGCCGCGCCACAAATTCGTTTGAGAATTGCTATGAAATCGACTGGTATAAGAGATTGTTGCAAAATTCCGACTAAATCCTTTTAATTTTACTAATTTATTGGAAATCACGATACATCCGAACGCTATTTTCCTGAGAGCGGCCTTTACAAAGGTCGCTCTTTTTATATCCTAAAATCGAAAGGAGGAACGCAATGCCAAATAAAACGCAAGAATACCTCAACCTTGCCCAGCAAACGGCAAAGGAACTGACCCGGTATTGGGAAAACTGGACGGACTACCTGACCACAGCATCCCGGCTGTACAAGTACAACTTTGCCGACCAGCTTATGATTTACGCCCAGCGGCCTGATGCCACCGCCTGCGCCAGTTTCGACCTCTGGAATGACCGCATGAACCGCTATGTCCGGCGTGGCTCCAAAGGCATCGCTCTGTTAGACCAGTCCAGCAGTGTTCCGCGTCTGCACTACGTTTTCGATGTGAGCGACACTGGAGTACGGCGTAATTCGCGTGATCCGGAAGTATGGCAGCTCGGCCCCGATCTGGTTCAGCCTGTGTCGGAAATGCTCGCTAGAGAGTACGGCATCCGGCATGAACGAATCACCCAGCAAATCGCAGACATTTGCGGCAAACTGGTGGATTCCTATTGGGATAACAACAGCGGTGACATTCTCGACATCGTTGACGGCTCTCTTCTGATGGATTATGATGAAGCCGGACAGGAGTTCCAGTTCAAAAGTGCCGCTGCAATCAGCATCACCTATGCTGTCCTTGAACGATGCGGTTTTGAGCCGGAAGGACATTTTGACCGGGACGATTTTCAGGCCATCTTCTCCTTTTCCACTCCTGCCGCCGTGTATGCGTTGGGCACCGCAGTCAGCGAGTGCAGCCGGGATGTGCTGCGCAACATCGAAAGAACCGTAAAGACGACAATCCGCCGCCGCAATGTAGAAAGGAGCCAGTATGAATATGAACAGCAGGAACGTGACCTACTCGACCATCGGGGATTATCAGCTCCCGAACCTGACCCTGCCCCGGCAGGAGAAAACACTGGGCAAGTACGGGCGACTGCGCCGGACTTACCTGATGAAGCATCGCCCGGTGCTGTACAACTCGATGCTTCTGTCGGGAACTCTGCATCCGCACCTGTTGGAGGTGGAGCAAACCGCAGAGAGCCGGATGCGGCAGACCATGCAGGAGTTGCTGAAACAGAACCCGGCTCCGAACAAGGAGCAGTATCAGATGGAGTGGGTGCAGCACATGAACAGCCTGAAAGCACAGGCCGAGGAACTGGTGATGAACGAGCTGATTTACAGCTAAGTTTCTTCGATGCACACATTCCCACCGAAGCTGAACAAATTGAATCCATCGACCAAGCGGAGAGCGAAAAATCGCCCTCCGCTTTCTCTTTGTCACAGGCTGAGATCGAAAACGCGCTGCGGAGAGGTTCTAACTTTGAAAACAGCAAACTTCGCATCTGGAAAATTTATCAGCTCCAGCCTGACCGAAAACTCCGGGCAAAAGCTCTTGCGAAAGAATATGCCTCAAACGGACCCGGCGGCTCCTCGCACACCTATCTGGACGGAAGCAATGGTTGGCTCGATCATGACAGCAAGGGGCTGACGTTTGAACACTATCCAGACCATCAGAAAGTGCTTCTCCGCTGGAATCAGGTCGAAAAATATATCGACCTGATGATTCAGTCTGACCGCTATCTGTCGGATAAAGAGAAAAGAACCATTGACTTCCCCCTTGAGCTGAACGCCGCCAGTGCTGCCGAATACACGGCATTAAAGGAACAGTACCCGGACACTCTCGTTGGATTTGAAGCAGGTGGCAATTTTATGTTTTATGGAGAAGATGCCGCTAAAGTTACCAAAATCATCAACAGTGCTTTGTTCACGAGAGACACCGCGCTGGGCGAAGCTCAGGTCACAGGCTTTTCTCCTCGCTTATGGGCAAGAAAGTCAAAAGAATTATGGTCTGCGGGCAATAATGTCTATCTTGCCGGGTTAAACGAAGATGGCACTCACCATCAGACCAAGCATCTGCGCAAAGAGGACTATCTTCCCATTGGTTCCATTATCAATATGGATAGCCGTGAATTTCGGATTGATAGGGTGGACTTTGATAAGGGCAAAGTTTCTTTGCAGGATATGGCACTGGCCGATATGCGGGTGCCGATTTTTCGGGAAGAACCGCTGTCTGTTGTCCGGGAATTGTACGAACAGCAAGACGAAGCTCTTGACACCGCTCCCGAAAAAGCAGTCGATTATAAGGTCGGGGATGATGTCGTTGTTGAACTGCCTACCCGAACCATCGAGGGAAAGGTCGGCTATGTTGGTGAAACCGATGTGCGCATCGACACCAGTGCGCAGGGCTATTCGTGGAGCAACGAGGTGTTGAACAAACAGCAGTTCGAGGACAGTCTGCGACGGGATGAGCCTACGTCTGATGAATCACTGGACAAGCTGCCTATTTCTGTGGAGGTCAACGGCGAATGGCAGACATTCCCGGATGCAGCCGCCGCAGACGAAGCCCTGAATGCCGAACCTGTGCCGGAAGCTGCTGGAAATTTCTGCATTACGGACGATCATCTGGGCGAGGGCGGTGCAAAACAGAAATACGCCCGGAACATTGCAGCTATCCGCACCCTGTTCCAGTTGGAGCAGGAACACCGTGGAGCCACCATCGAAGAGCAGGAAATTCTATCACAGTATGTCGGCTGGGGCGGTCTGCCGGATGCCTTTGACCCGGACAAGGGCAACTGGGCAAAAGAGTACGCCGAACTGAAAGGACTGCTCTCCGAAGATGAGTACGCCGCCGCCCGTGGCTCCGTCCTGAACGCCCACTACACCAGCCCCACCGTGATTCGTGCCATCTATGATGCTGTGGAGCGCATGGGCTTCCGCAGCGGCAATATTTTGGAGCCGAGCATGGGCATTGGCAACTTTTTTGGTATGCTGCCGGACACCATGCAGGATAGCCGCCTGTACGGTGTGGAACTGGACAGCATCACAGGCCGCATTGCGCAAAAACTCTACCCAGAAGCCAGCATTAAAGTTGCCGGATTTGAAACCACCGACCGCCGCGATTTCTATGACCTTGCCGTGGGTAATGTTCCTTTTGGCCAGTACCGGGTAAACGACATGGCGTACAACAAATTCGGTTTCAGTATCCACAACTATTTCTTCGCCAAGGCCATCGACCAAGTGCGTCCGGGCGGCATCGTGGCCTTCGTCACCAGCCGCTACACGCTGGACAGCAAGGATTCTTCTGCCCGAAAGCACATTGCCGAACGTGCTGATCTGCTGGGTGCTATCCGGCTACCGAATACTGCGTTCAAGGCAAATGCAGGAACAGATGTCGTCAGCGACATTATCTTCCTGCAAAAACGTGACCGCCCCATCGACCATGAGCCGGACTGGATACAGCTCGGCAAAACGGAAGATGGCTTTACCATCAACAGCTATTTTGTAGACCACCCGGAGATGGTGCTGGGCGAACTGACCACCGAAAGCACCCAGTATGGCCGTGAGGAATGCACCGTGCGCCCCATTGAGGGTGCAGTGCTGGCAGACCAGCTTGCCGAAGCTATCCAGCATATTGAGGGACTGTACACGGAAGTTGAGGTCGAAACACCAGATATTGCGGATGCAGAAAATGAGCGACACATTCTCCCTGCTGACCCGGATGTGAAGAACTTCTCCTACACCGTGGTTGACGGTGAAGTGTATTACCGCGAAAATTCTGTTATGACACAGGTGGAGCTTTCCGACACCGCCAAAGGCCGTGTGACCGGGATGGTGGAGCTGCGGCAAATCGTCAATGAGTTGATTGACCAGCAGCTAAACGACTCCCCGGATGCCGACATTCAGGCTACGCAGGAAAAGCTGAATGCCGCCTACGATGCCTTTTCTGCAAAATACGGCTTGCTGAATGACCGCAAAAACGGCAGATTATTTGAGCAGGATTCTTCTTACTATCTGCTGTGTTCTCTGGAAAATCTGGACGATCAGGGGCAGCTCAAAAGCAAGGCGGCGATGTTCACCAAACGCACCATTCGCCCGGAACGTACTGTCACCAGCGTGGACACTCCCACGGAAGCACTTGCAATTTCCATCGGAGAGCGTGGCCGGGTGGATTTGCCCTATATGGCAGAGCTGCTCGGCACTCCCGGCGACTATGAGCGAATCACCAGCGAACTATCCGGCGTAATTTTCAAAGACCCCGGCACAGACCCTACTGACCCAGAAGCGGGCTGGCAAATGGCGGATGAATACTTGTCCGGCAATGTCCGGGCAAAACTGCGCATGGCACAGCTTGCCGCCGAAACCAACCCGGAGTTTGCAGTCAACGTCACCGCATTGGAAAAGGCGCAGCCGAAAGACCTTGAAGCATCTGAGATTGATGTACGTCTGGGTGCAACATGGCTTTCGCCGGAGATCATCCAAAAGTTTATGGCAGAAACTTTCCAGATTCCCTACTATCTGCGTCATGCAGTTAAAGTGAGATATTCTCCCTATACCGCAGAATGGCGCATTGAGGGCAAGTCGGCTATGGGCAGAGGCGACATTACCTCCACCGAAACCTATGGCACATCCCGCGCCAATGCCTACAAGATTCTGGAAGATACGCTCAACTTGAAAGATGTGCGCATCTATGATGCCATTGAAGATGAAGAAGGCAGATCGAAGCGCGTCCTGAACAAAACGGACACCATGCTGGCGCAGCAGAAACAGCAGGTAATCAAAGATGCTTTCGCCAACTGGATCTGGCAAGACCCCCAGCGGCGCATTGCACTGGTGAAGCAGTACAACGAACTGTTCAACAGCAACAGACCGCGCGAATACGATGGTTCCCACATCCACTTTGTCGGTATGAACCCGGAAATTTCGCTCCGGGAACACCAGCGTAACGCCATCGCTCATGTGCTTTATGGTGGTAATACGCTGCTTGCACACGAAGTGGGAGCCGGAAAGACGTTTGAGATGGCAGCATCCGCAATGGAAGCCAAACGGCTGGGGCTGTGTCAGAAAAGTCTTTTTGTGGTGCCAAATCATCTGACGGAGCAATGGGCGGCAGAGTTTTTGCACCTATACCCCAATGCCAAGCTGCTGGTGGCTCGAAAAAAGGACTTTGAAACCGCCAACCGCAAAAAATTCTGTGCTAGAATTGCGACTGGGGACTACGATGCGGTCATCATCGGTCATTCACAGTTTGAGCGCATCCCGTTGTCCTATGAGCGGCAAGAACGCATTATTCAGGAGCAGATTGATGAAACGCTTGCCGCCATCAACGAACTGAAAGCCACTGCTGGCGAAAATTTCAGCATCAAGCAGATGGAAAAGACACGCAAAACGCTGGAAATCAAGCTGGAAAAGCTACGCTCCGATGCGAGAAAGGATGATGTTATCACCTTTGAGCAGTTGGGCGTGGATAGGCTTTTTGTGGATGAGAGCCATTTTTACAAGAACCTTTTCCTCACGACAAAAATGCGCAATGTCGCTGGTTTGTCTACAAGTGAAGCGCAAAAATCGAGCGATATGTTCGGAAAGTGCCGCTACTTGGATGAGATCACAGGTGGGCGCGGCGTGGTGTTTGCTACGGGAACGCCCGTGAGCAACTCCATGTCGGAGCTGTACACGGTCATGCGCTATCTGCAATATGGCACACTCCAGCAAAAAGGGCTGACACACTTCGACTGCTGGGCATCTACTTTTGGTGAAACCACCACCGCCATTGAACTTGCCCCGGAGGGTACGGGCTATCGTGCGCGCACTCGATTTGCGAAGTTTTTCAACCTCCCGGAACTGATGTCGATGTTCAAAGAGGTTGCCGACATTAAAACCAGCGATCAGCTTCATCTGCCTGTGCCGGATGCAAAGTTTGAAACCGTGGTAGCGAAACCGTCCGAGATTCAGAAAGAAATGGTGCAGGAGCTGAGCAGACGCGCTGCGAAAATCCACTCCGGCACGGTGGATGCGTCCGAGGACAATATGCTGTGCGTCACCAACGATGGCCGAAAGATCGGTCTGGATGTTCGCCTGATGAACCCCATCCTGCCGGACGACCCCAACAGCAAGCTGAACACCTGTGTTCGGAACGTGCTGCAAATCTGGGCGGATGGCAAGGAGCAAAAGCTGACGCAGCTTCTATTCTGCGACCTCTCGACACCAAAGAACGATGGCAACTTTAATGTCTACGATGATATTCGCAAGAAATTGGTCGCCGCCGGGGTGCCGGAAAGTGAAGTTGAGTTCATCCACAATGCCGACACCGAAGCAAAAAAGGCCGCATTGTTCTCCAAAGTGCGCTCCGGCGATGTGCGGATTCTGCTCGGCAGCACCGCAAAAATGGGAGCCGGAACAAACGTCCAACAGCGGCTTGCGGCGGTGCATCACTTGGATGTCGGCTGGAAGCCCAGCGACATGACCCAGCGCAACGGACGCATTATCCGGCAGGGCAATATGAATAAGGAAGTCAAGGTGTTCAACTACGTCACAGAGGGAACTTTTGACAGCTACTTGTTCCAAACTTTGGAGAATAAACAGCGATTCATCAGCCAAATCATGACTTCAAAATCCCCGGTACGCTCTTGCGATGATGTGGACGAACAGGCTTTGTCTTATGCAGAGATCAAGGCATTGTGTGCTGGAAATCCGCTCATCAAGGAAAAGATGGATTTGGATGTGCAGGTGGCGAAACTGAAAGTGCTGAAAGCCGACCACCAAAGCCAGAAGTTCCGTCTGGAAGATAAGCTGCTCACAAAGTTCCCGGCTGACATTCAGGAAACCACCGCCTATATTGCTGGCGTGAAATCGGATGCCGAACTTGCCGCCGCACACCCACAGGTGCAAGAGGGATTCTGCGGCATGACCATCAGGGGCGTGGCCTACGATGAAAAAAAGACTGCTGGCGAGCGGCTTCTTCTCGCTTGCTCCGAGCTGCCTAACAGTGAGGAAAAAGTGATCGGCAGTTATCGCGGCTTTGAACTGTCGTTGCGGTTCGACACCTACCACAGCGAATATCAGGCTCTTTTGAAAGGTCAGCGGAAATACCCGGTAGCACTGGGCAAAGACCCTCTTGGCTGTATCATCCGTCTGGATCATTCTCTGAACGATTTCCCGGAACGCATCACTTCTGCTGAATATGAACTGGCCACGCTGAAACAGCAGCAAGCGGCGGCGCAGATCGAAGTGGAAAAGCCGTTCCCGCAGGAAGAAGAACTGGCTGAAAAGTCGGCTCGTCTTGCCGAACTGAATGCCCAGTTAGATGTAGACGAAAAGCACCATGAGCCGGAGCAGGATGAGGAAGAAAGGGAGGATGAACCTCGCCGCCCCTCGGTGCTGGCAGCTCTGGAAGAAAAGGCAGACAAAACAGAAATCGTCAAGCCGTTCAAGAGCTATCTCGACAAGGATGGTGATGCCCGATGAATGACCGCCGCGACCAGCAGCTTCATTTCCGGGTCAGCAAGCAGGAGCTGGAACGGATTCGGAAGAAGATGGAATCCAGCGGCATTTTAAGCATCGGTTCTTATCTGCGCAAGATGGCACTGGATGGCTACTGTTTGCATCTCGATTTGCAGGAGCTGCGCCGCATGGCCTATCTCCTGCAAATGTGCAGCAACAATCTCAACCAGTATGCCAAAGCCGCCAATGAAAACGGTCAGGTCTATGCCGCCGATTTGGAGGATTTGCGCACTCGGTTGGATGAACTGATTGATATTGGCAAGCAGATTCTTTCCCGGCTGGCTGACCTCTGATTTTTTGCCCTGCGGCTTCGGCTGTGGGGCTACATATTATAAAGATAAAACTGTGGGAGGTGGTGGACATGGCCGCAACACGTTTGATTGCGCTGCACAAAAATAAGGGGAAAACCGTTGTGGCCTGCTTGAAAAGCCGCACGGACTATGCGCAGAATCCAGACAAAACCAAGCGGGGCGAATTGGTCAGCAGCTACGAGTGCAGCCCTCTAACAGTAGATGAAGAATTTATGCTGTCCAAGCGGCAGTATGAACTTGCCACGGGTCGTAGGCAGAAAAGTGATGTGATCGCCTATCAGATTCGGCAATCTTTCAAGCCCGGTGAGATCACCGCCGAGGAAGCCAACAAGGTGGGCTACGAACTTGCGATGCGGTTTACCAAAGGCAAATATGCTTTTATCGTTGCCACCCATACAGACCGGGAGCATATTCATAACCACATTATCTACAACTCCACTGCACTGGACAGCACCCGGAAATTCCGGGATTTTTTATTGTCCGGGCTGGCCGTGCAGCGATTGAGCGACTTGATCTGCTTGGAGCATCAGCTTTCTGTCATTGAAACAAAGCCCTACCGGGAACGGCAAAAGCGGACACTCTACCCGCCCAAAGAAAGCAATCGTGACCGTCTATGCAGCGTGATCGACACCATTCTGGCCGGCAAGCCTAAAGGCTACGAAGATTTTCTGCAAAAGCTGGAGCAGCAGGGCTATGAAGTCAAACGCGGAAAATATACTTCCGTCAAGGGAAAGCGGCAGAAACGCTTCATCCGCTTCAAAACGCTGGGTGCAGGATACAGCGAAGAAGAAATGAAAGCTGTGATTGCTGGAGAAGCCGAACATCGTCCGCGCCAGAAGCAGACGGTGAAAGAAAAACCGTTCAATCTTCTGGTGGATGTGCAGGCAAAGCTGGCCGAGGGCAAGAGCTGCGGCTATGCGCAGTGGGCGAAAAAGTACAATCTGAAAGAAATGTCCAAGACGCTGATTTTCTTGCAGGAGAAGAAAATCGGCAGCGTAGCGGAAATGCAGGAGCGCGTGAACGCTGCTACTGCCCGCTATCACGAGCTGGGCGGTTCCATCAAGACGGCAGAAACACGCATGGCAGAAATTGCGGTGCTGAAAGCGCACATTGTCAACTATGCCAAGACCCGGCCTGCTTATGATGCCTACCGCAAGGCCGGATACAGCAAGCGGTTTCTGGAAAGCCATCGTGCGGAGATCACACTGCACAAGGCCGCAAAAGCGGCTTTCAATGAAGCCGACCTGAAAAAGCTCCCCAAAGTGAAAGAACTGGACGCAGAATATTCCAAGCTGCTGACAGAGAAGAAAGCAGCCTACCCGGATTACCGTAAAGCGAAAGACGAGATGCAGGAACTTCTTCGTGCGCAGCGTAACGTAGATTTGTTCTTTGCCGAAGAAAAGAACCCCACCGAAAAAGCACAGTCCCGATAAACGATGACAGCCTAGGATTCTTCCTTGTGGGAGAGTCCTAGGCTGTCCTTTTTGTTATAGAAGTGTTTGGAACAAACGCGCAGCCTGCATCGGCACGATGCAGATCGAAAGGGGTTTGGGCACAGCCCAACAAGCATTTTGAATTTGATTTTTAGAAATCGGATTCAAAAATCGTGCCGTGGTACCACGGCGCACTGCTTGCTATCGAACCCCTACCTTCTATTTCTCCCTCTACTAATACTACAATTTGAAGGTGGTAAATTGGCTGTGTCCGTAAAGGAAAACAGAAAAATGCCACGACTGAACCTCCATTCATGGTGTGATCCATCATGGCTCTGGCTACACAAGGAATACAAATTGACTTTTCCGGGTTGGTGTTGTAAACTGTTATTAGCTTTAGCTAACCATAAGGAGGGCGCTCATACATGACAAATCAATACATGAATAATCTTTATCGTGATCTGCTCTCTAATTCACCGCAGACGATCACCATAGATATTCCGACAGACATGGGAACCGGTCAGATTTCGCAGATCGTCACGAAACAGGGAGCAGTTGTTTCAGACTGGAGAATGAATTACTTTTCGGATATGAACGTGCAGGGAGTGAGCAGTGAAGAATACATACAAATGCTGTTCTGCTTCAATGACGGCGTTTCCTGGAATATTGCAGACAACCGGCAAAGTGCCAGCATACAAAAGGGTGAATCCTGTATTTATCGCGGCCACGGGAAAATGGAATATCTGTGCTATTCTAAAAAGAGCGATTTCCTTTTCAAAAATGTGAAAATACCTCTATCCTATTTCTATAAGATTCTGAATGACTACTTTGAGGCCGGTGAGATTGAGGTCTATCAGAAAAAATTATTGGACGGCATATCAAAGGTGAATATCACGCCCTATATGGAACACATTTTTGCGGAGCTGAAAGACTTCACGCAATATCGCGGCGGGTTGGGATACCTGTTTCTGGAAAGCAAGGTCTTTGAGTTGCTGTCGGTATATTTGAGCGAGGTCCTGGAGCTGAGTATTCTCGCGTCAACCTACGTTGCAATTTCCAGAAGTGACCGGGATTCCATCATAGAGGCAAAGCGAATTATTGACAGCCAGCTTGCCCTGGCTCCGAGCTGCGAGGAATTGGCGCGGCAGGTCAATATCAGCACTTCAAAATTGACGAAGGGCTTTTCCTCCCTGTTCGGAACATCGGTTCATGCGTATGTCATCGACCAGCGGTTAGAAAAGGCGGCAAGCCTGCTGTTAGAAAGTAATTTGAATGTCAGCCAGGTAGCTATACTGGTGGGATATTCAAAAGCAAGCAATTTCGCAGCAGCGTTCAAAAGGAAATACGGAGTGAATCCGAAAAACTATAAAGCAGAAGCTACGATTGGATAAACGCAAAAATACTGATTTTGGGTAGAATAAAATTGGTTTTGGGTTGGAATCGTGGGCGCAAATTGCTATTATATGTGGTGTGGTTAGAAAAAGCTAACTACACCACATTTTCATTTTCTCAGAGATAAGGAGGATACTGGTATGAGTTCCCAGAAAAAAAGTTCCCGGCTTGAGGGAAAAGATTTAATTACTATCGGCATCTACACCGTCATCTATGTCGTGATTGTTATGCTGGTGGCGATGCTTGGCTTTATCCCCGTTTTTATTCCGCTGATGGCGGTGCTGTGCCCTTTGATTGGCGGCATCCCCTATATGCTGTATGTTACAAAGGCTAAAAAATTCGGGATGACTGCAATCATGGGTTTCCTGATTGGCCTAATCATGGTGTTCTTCGGCAACGGCTATCTTACTATGGTAACTGGTCTTGTTGGCGGCCTGTTGGCCGACGTGATCCTGAAAAAGGCGGACTACAAAAGTGCAAAGAGTACAGTTCTTTCCTGCGGCGTGTTCAGCATCTGGGTGTTTGGCAACTTTGCTCCCATTTTCCTGAACCGTGAAAGCTATATGGTAATGTTGACTGAAGGATACGGCGCTGAATATGCAGCTACCCTTAATACATATATGCCTATGTGGATTGCGCCTATTCTGCTGGTTGCCTGCTTTGTGTTTGGCCTTGTCGGAGGTATGATTGGGAAAGCCATTTGCAAAAAGCACTTCCAGCGTGCCGGTATTGCATAATGGCGCGGGAAATTCTGCTCAGCAAAAAAACAGAACAAGGGCTACGGCTCGATCCGCGTACAAAACTGTTGCTCATCTTCATCATAAGCATTTTTGTCATGGGTGGAACAGGCGGAGAAGCTATGGGGCTGATCCGCCTTGTTCTTTGTACGGTTCCGGCTATATTGCTGCTTACCTCGAAACAATGTGCAAAAGCTGTGGGCTATATTGCTGTGTTTTCTGCTTTTTTTGCTGTTCAAATTTATGTTTTGCCGCACCTTACGGGGATATTGAATTTCCTCGTTCTGTTTACAACAGGATTCTTCTGCCGAATCCTTCCCAGTGTTGCGATTGCTGCCTATGCAGTGAAAACAACAACGGTCAGTGAATTGATTTCCGGCATGGAAAGAATCCATATGCCTAAAGAAGTGACGATCCCCTTAACGGTCATGTTCCGCTTCTTTCCAACTGTCTTTCAGGAGTCAGAAGCAATCAGTGACGCTATGAAAATGCGTGGGATTAAACTTGGAGGGAAAAAAACTTCAAAAATATTGGAGTATAAGCTGATCCCGATGATTACCTGCTCCGTGAAAATCGGTGAGGAACTTTCCGCTGCGGCAATTACCCGTGGCCTCGGCGCTCCTGTCAAACGCACAAACATTTGCCAGCTTAAATTCAATTTTGCCGATGTGGTGCTGATCTTGTTTTGTTGCTTTGTAGTGTTTTGGGCGATTGCTTCCCCGATAATTTCCGCAGGAGGGATTTTGCCATGATAGATTTTCAAAATGTTTCTTTTTCTTATGGTGAAGAATCCAGCGGCGGAGGGATTAGAAATGTCAATCTCACCATAAACACAGGGGAATTTGTTTTACTCACGGGAGAATCCGGCTGCGGGAAAACAACGATTACCCGTTTGGTAAACGGGCTGGTGCCTCATTATTACGAAGGTAATTTAGAGGGCGATGTCCTTCTGGACGGAAAAAGCGTATCAGATACGCCGCTTTATGACTTGGCTGCTATGGTGGGATCTGTATTCCAGAATCCCAAAAGTCAGTTTTTCAACGTGGATACGGATAGTGAATTAGCCTTTGCCTGTGAAAATTTAGGCTATCCCCAAGAAGATATCCTGAAAAGGATTGACCGTACAGTTTCCGATTATCATATTGAAGATTTGATGGGGCGAAGCGTGTTTGCTCTGTCCGGGGGCGAAAAGCAAAAAATAGCCTGTGCTTCATCAAGTGTATTGCTACCGGGAATTATGGTCCTTGACGAACCATCTTCTAATCTGGATGTGGCTGCTATTGATGACCTGCGGCAGGTCTTGAGCCTCTGGAAAAAGCAGGGCAAAACAATTCTGATTGCAGAACACCGCCTTTACTACCTTCACGATCTTGCAGATCGTGTGCTGTATGTAAAAGATGGGGAGATTGAACGGGAATACACGCCTGCTGAATTTGACAGTTTATCGGATAGCACTCGAAAAGAAATGGGGCTGCGGCCGTTTTCTCTCTCGAAGTTGAAACCCGCGAATCAGTATCAGGCGCATACAGCTAAACTGATGGAATTTCAAAATTTCTGCTTTGCGTATAAAAAGCGGGAACCGGAAAGCCTCCATATTCCGAGTGCTGAACTGCCTGTTGGAGAAACGATTGCCATTATCGGCCTGAATGGCGCTGGAAAATCTACTCTGGCCCGCTGTATTTGCGGACTGGAAAAGAAGTGTGGCCTTTTGCAGGTTGACGGGAAAACCCTTAATTGGAAAGCCCGGCTCAAACATTGCTACATGGTAATGCAGGATACCAGCCATCAGCTATTTACCGAAAGCGTGATGGATGAAGTGCTTCTGAGCATGGACAACGAGGATGAAACTGTTGCAGATGAAATCCTTAAACAGTTTGATCTGCTGGAATATAAAGACAGGCACCCGCTTTCTCTTTCCGGCGGGCAAAAACAGCGGGTAGCGATCGCATCTGCCATTGTGAGTAACCGGGAGATCATTGTGTTTGACGAACCAACCAGCGGGCTTGATCTCAAACATATGCGGGAAGTTGCGCGGAGTTTGAAGTCACTCGCGGATCAGGGCAAAACGCTTCTTGTTATTACGCATGATCCGGAGTTGGTGATGGCGGGATGTTCGTATGTAGTCCATATGGAAAAAGGGCAAATAAAAGAAAGCTATCCATTGGACGAATCCGGCAGTAAAAAGGTTTTGGATTTTTTCCGAATCCGCCAGTGAATTTTAGAAATTATGAATGTCAGGGCCGCCTTGACTGGACAGAAAGATAATGATAAGAGGCCGCTTTACTTTGGCGGCCTCTTGTTTTTGAAGCACAGACAGTGCGGCTCAATATAAGGAGGGCTTATGTTCAAAAAAATCTTTGAGTACGCAGGGCCATACAAGAAAAATATGTATGTGGCCACGGTCGTTGTACTGGTCAGCGTTCTTATGGGCGTCCTGCCTTTTGTGCTGGCCTATCAGGTCATTTCACCATTGGTTATGGGCGATTCTGTTGAGACAGAATTTGTTTTATTGCGTGTTATAGGGGTTTTGATCTGTCTTGTTTTGCAGGCGGTTTTATATGGATGGGGATTATCAATTTCTCATAAAGCAGCATATAACACATTGTTCCGGCTGCGGGTATCTCTGCAAGAGAAGTTTGAGAAACTTCCCCTTGGCATTGTGGAGGAAAAAGGGACAGGGACAATCAAAAAGCTGTTTGTCGATGATGTGGACAGCTTGGAATTGCTCCTTGCTCATTCAGTCCCGGAGGGTATCGCAAATTTACTGATTCCGCTGGTGATTTATGTTGCTATGCTTTGTGCGGACTGGAAACTGGCTCTTATGTCTTTGGCCTCTATCCCGATCAGCCTGCTCTCCATGGTCATTATGTACTCTGTTGGAATGAAGCGCATGGGCCCCTACTATCAGTCTGCACAGAAAATGAACAACACGATCATTGAGTACATCAATGGTATGGAGGTTGTCAAGGTTTTCAACCGGGAGAGTAAATCTTACGAGAACTTCCGCAAGGATGTAACGGACTATCGGGATTATACCTTGGCATGGTATAAGGCCGCCTGGCCCTGGATGGCGATATACGGAAGTCTGCTGCCCTGCACTGTTATTCTGACTTTGCCTCTTGGGGCATGGTTTGTTCTCTGTGGCATAAGCACTTTACCTGATTTGATTTTAGTCCTCTGCCTTTCCCTCAGCATTGGGATTCCTCTCCTGAAAGCACTGAGCTTTATGGAGACGATTCCGAATCTGAATTATAAGATCACGGCACTTGAACAGATGTTAAATGCGGCACCGCTGCAAGCTGCTGAGGATGATTTCCACGGACAGGACTTTAACATTTCTTACGATCATGTTTCCTTTGCGTATCAGACGACACAGCCTGGCCCAGATGGGAAACCGATAATAGCGGAAAACGAAGTCCTCCACGATATTACCTTTGTGGCACAAGCAGGACAAAAAACTGCCCTAGTTGGTGAATCCGGTTCTGGCAAGAGCACCCTTGCAAAACTGTTGATCCACTACTATGACCCGCAGAAAGGGAGCATTTCCATTGGCGGGCAGAAACTTTGTGATATGAGCCTGGAGGCATTGAACAGCCGCATTTCCTATGTGGCTCAGGATCAGTACCTGTTTAACACCTCCCTGCTGGAAAATATCCGTCTTGGACGTTTGGATGCTACCGATGAAGAAGTAATGCAGGCGGCGAAGAAAGCCCAGTGTATGGAGTTTCTGGAAAAGCTGCCGCAAGGTATTCACTCCATGGCGGGCGATGCGGGGAAAATGCTTTCCGGAGGGCAGCGCCAGCGAATTTCCCTGGCGCGGGCAATATTGAAGGATGCCCCGATTGTAGTGCTTGACGAGGCCACGGCCTATGCTGATCCAGAAAATGAGGAAAAAATGGAGGCTGCTATTGCGGAGCTGGTGGAGGGAAAAACCTTGGTAGTTATCGCTCACAAACTTCCCGCTATAATGAACGCAGATCAAATATGCGTTATGGATCACGGAAAGATGGTGGCAACCGGAAAACATCAGGAGCTGATTCAAGCTTGCCCAGAATACCAAAAGTTGTGGAAAGCGGCTCAGGACAGCGCCGAGTGGAAAGTATCTACTGCAAAGGAGGGAAGATAAATGTTTGCATTGATTTCAAGAATCCTGAACCTCTCCGGGAGGTATAAAAGCCGTATTCAGGCTGCATTTCTATGTGCATTTGTCGAGTCCATTCTCTCCAAAATGCCGATCTTCATGGCGTTTACTGTCTTGGCCGGGTTTGCTGATAATACGCTGACTGGAAAGACCTGTCTGTTTGTCGGACTTGGATTATTAGCTGTTGTAGTGGTTCAGACAGTGGTTCACTATTTGAGCGACCGTCTGCAAAGTGCCGCTGGATTTATGATCTTTGCTGATAAACGGATGGAGTTGGGAAATCATTTAAGAAAAATGCCGATGGGTTACTTTACATCGGGGAATATTGGCAAAATCAGCTCTGTTCTCAGTACGGATATGGTATTCATTGAGGAAGTTTCTATGAGTACCATTGGCAACATGATGAGCTATATGCTGTCTACTTTGGTTTTAGCTGTTTTTATGTTCGCACTGGATTGGAGACTTGGGCTGATTGCGATAATCATTACCTTGCTGGCATCACTGGTTGCAAAATATATGAATAAGGTTTCCTTCAAGGAGGCTGTCGGGCGTCAAAACCAAAGCGAGAATTTGACGGATGCGGTCTTGTCTTTTGCTGAAGGAATTGGGGTTATCAAAAGTTACAATCTGCTCGGAGAAAAATCTGACGAATTAACGGAAAACTTCAAAAAATCAAGGGATGTCAATACGAAGTTTGAGCAGAAAATGACACCGTGGACCACTGGCTTAAACATTCTCTATGGCGTGGGTATTGCCGCTATCTTCGGTTTATCCGTTTTTTTACATCAGGAAGGCGTACTCTCCCTGGCTTATCTTTTGGGCGTGCTGCTGTTTGTCTTTGATCTCTTTGGACCTCTGAAAGCTCTTTATGGAGAGGCAACCCGACTGACCGTGATGAATGCCGCATTAGACCGCATTGAAGCTGTTTTGGATGAGCCCGAACTTCCCGATAACGGAAATCAACATATTCTGTCACAGGCACAGCCGGATCAGCCAGAAGTACAATTTAGCGATGTGGGCTTCGCCTATCAGGACAAGGAAGTCCTGCACAACATCAGCTTCTCTATGCAGAAGAATACCATGACCGCACTTGTGGGACCGTCTGGCGGTGGCAAATCCACGATTGCGAACCTTCTGGCGCGGCTGTGGGATGTGAAATCCGGCAAAGTGACAATCCGTGGTACAGATATTCGGGATGTACCTCTCGCCGAACTGATGGAACAGATCAGCATGGTTTTCCAGAGGGTGTACTTGTTCCAGGATACCATTTACAACAATATCAGCATGGGTAAACCGGACGCTACCGAGGAAGAAGTCTATGAGGCTGCAAAAAAAGCCCGCTGCTATGATTTTATCATGGCGCTGCCAGATGGATTCCAGACAGTCATCGGTGAAGGCGGTGCTACTCTGTCCGGCGGCGAAAAGCAAAGAATCTCTATCGCCCGCTGCATTTTGAAGGACGCACCGATTGTCATTCTGGATGAAGCGACTGCAAGTGTTGATACCGATAATGAAAGCTATATCCAGGAGGCAATCAATGAACTGGTAAAGGGTAAAACATTGCTTGTGATTGCACACCGCCTGAATACCATCCGTCAGGCAGATCGGATTTTGGTGATCTCCGATGGACGGATCAGCGAACAGGGAACCCATGACGAGCTTATGGCAAAAGCCGGGATTTATCAGGAGTTTGTAAATATCCGTAAAAAGGCTTCCGGCTGGAGCCTTGCATAAAGGAGGAACCGATGAAGATTCATGCGTCCGGGGAGGATTATCTGGAGGCTGTGCTGATTCTCCAAAAGAAGCAGGGCCTGCTGCTTTTTGTTTAGGAGGTATTGTTATGCGGCAACTTGATCAGGTGTGCGAAAGTCCTGATTCCGAGAGTATCCAGTGCGCTCTTGATTTTGAAAACACAATGAACAATCTGGAAACGCAGCTGTATTATCGCCACCTGCCGCCAAAAGAGGTGACACTTCGCGTCATGGAAGCGGCCTGTAAATTCTATGATGCCGACTGGTGCGGTCTAATTCAGGTTGATCTGGATTTGGGACTGTGGAAGCCACTCTGGTGGCACAATGAATGCCAAGAAGATAAAACCACTATCCTTACACATGAGTTTGAATCGTCTGAATTTCTCGACCGCTGGGTAAAAGCGGTACGCAGAGGAACTCCCATGGTTGTGTCTGATGCCGAAGAAGTTAAGGACCTCTATCCAGATGAATACCAGCTCTATGAGCGTCTGGGAATCAAGTCTGTCCTTGCAATTCCTTTGGAGCCTCGGCAAATCGCCCTGATTGCTGTGCGCAATCCTCAGCGGTACATCCATCAGACCAGTATGCTCAAGCTTCTGGCCTATGTGTTACTGGCAGCATACAACGATAAGCGAATGGCTGACAGTCTGAGCATGGCGTTCTCGCCAGAAAACATCAAGAGCAGCCATGATGTCTTCATCAGCTTGTTCGGAGAATTGAAAATCCACACTTCCCACGGTGTCCTGCCGGAGTCCGACCTGAAATCTCCTAAAATCAGCCGTCTGCTGACCTTTATGCTGCTTTCCAATAAGAAAGCCCTTTCATCGTTGGAAATCGTACAGGAAATCTGGCCAGAAGAACTGGAGGATAAGGACGAACCCGGAAAAAAGATCAAGCAGCTTGTTTACCGGTTGCGGCAGGCATTCAGTATTATCTCGGATGAACAGCTGATTCTCTCCACGCCGTCTGGTTACCAGTTCAACCCAGACCTCAACATCACAACCGACTTCCAGATGTTCGATGAACTTTGCATTGCCGCCGCAAAAGCTACTTCTACCATAAATAAGGTGGGACTACTCGAAAAGGCTGCATCGTTGTATCAGGGCAAGCTTCTTTCTGCCGCTGATGGTGAACACTGGCTTGTTCACTATGCAAACCGCTACCACCTCGCATTTATGAGTACAGTTAATGAACTGTTGAAGCAGCTGATGGACTTCCATGCATACGATCTGCTCCATCAAGATGCAGCCCTGGCCCTGACCATCGCACCGGAAAACACAAAAGCCTACTATTGGCTCATTTGCTCGTACCGGAAACAGCACATGGACGAGCTGGCATCGGGCGAACTGGCTGCTGCGAAGCAAAAGCTGCCCGAAGATGAGTACCAGAAATTGCTCAGTTTACTCGAATGATAAAACAACGTTGTTGCGTCATACGACTTTCGTGTGACCTTCATACGACTTCTGTGCGACCTTATTTTTTCAAAAATTAGTCTATGTGACTTTCATATGACCGTCATGTGACTTCTGTAAGACCCTCGTGTGCTATGATAGCAAGGCAAGTCAAAGCCTTGTTGTCTGGCTGCGAGGGTTTTATTTTTTGTCCTTTTTTAGCCGGATAAACCGCTTTTGACCTGTAACGAAGAAAAATATATCGAAAGCCTGAGATGCATTAAAGGCTGAGGATACTCATATTGCTTTCCATCTACGGATGGAAAACAGTGTCTGTACCCTTTTCTTTAATGCGTCTTTTTTTGCGTCCAAAGAAAAGCCAGTGCCCTGTCCAGCAGTGAAGTGTCCTCATCCTCCGCATCCAGCGGAAAGGACACTTCATGTTTCTTTTTGCCCTCTTTTCGTGGCTGGAACTGGCCGCAAAGTATCCCTAGAATCTCCAAATTTTCGACTTTTTACGCTTTATCGAAAATTTGGAGGTTTAACATGGGGTTTAACAATGGTTTTGAGCATGTACGTCTGGAAAACAAGTGGAAGAAACTGCGTATCCAGTACCGGGAAGCAGGAATGTCAGAGGAAGCAATTCAAGAAATGTACAACTTTGATGTTCAAGTTGTCAACTCCGAACAGCGGTACTATCGACATTCAAAAGACCTCGCCTTTAATGATGCAGACACGGAGGACACCCATAGTAACGACCGCTATGAAGAAGCTATTTTGATGGCCGACACATACAGGGAGACCAAAAGTCGTTTTACATGGATTGGCGAAATTGAAGATGAACGCTTGCTCTCTGCCCTTGAGAAATTGAAAGAGAAGGATTTGAAAATTCTGACCTTATATGCCTATGATGGCTACACTGTTACTGAAATTTCTAAAGTTTTACGCTGCTCTCAGCCTACAATTAGCATCAAAATCAAACGAATTACTAAATTTTTGAAAAACTTTGAATTTGATGCTATGGATTGAGCTTTCTCGTGAGCTAGTAAGTGAGGGGACAATTTCCCAGACGGCTCTCGCCGCTGGTGATATACCCACACTCACGAACCTTGAAATCTGAATAGTTCAGTCATCTGGTACTCAGAACAATGATACTTCCGTAATTCGCGGCCCGGTCAGAAAGTAGACGGGGTGGTTGAGATGCCAATGGAGCGGTACAAGCCCGCCGCCAGATGATTCCCCACTCTCAGGGAGCCGAGGGCGAATATGAGAGACCTAAACATATTTTATCAGGAGCAGCCGGATGCTGTTTTCGGTCTTCGGCTGATCCTGTTCTTTACATAACTACCCGCCCATTTTAATAACACATAGGAGGTAAGCCTATGGATGAACTGAATCCTACCATCAAAGAGCGTCAGATCTACCATGAGATGAAGTTGACTCCTGCGATGGTCAAGTCCATCCGTACCCTCTGCGGTGTCTGCCTCCGGCACTACGTTGAAACCAAGGCGTTCAAGATCGCCATTGTGCCGAACAAGGACAGATGTATGGAAACCTGCACGGTCTGCCAGACCCGGCGTGGCTACGACTACGTTGTCATGCCGCGCTGAATCCGGTTTTCATTCGCCCGCAGGGACACGATAGAATCCCTAAAATCAATTACCACCATGAATTGAGCAAAGCCCACTGCCGAAAATGCAGTGGGCTTTTGCATATCAGAATGGAGGTTCGCATTTGGAATCGAATTGGAAGTTCCAACGCGGAGACATCTATTTTGTAAAACTGGAGGCAGGCGTTGGCTCCGAACAAAACGGTGCCCGTCCAGTAGTCATTCTTCAAAATGATGTCGGCAACATCTACTCTCCGACTTTGATTGTCGCGGCTTTGACAAGTAAGACAGATAAGAAAGTAACGCAGGCAACCCATTGTCAGGTAGAAGAAGATGGCCTGAAGCCGTCCATTGTTCAGGCAGAACAGATTTTTACCATCGACAAGAGCCGTGTCCTGAAGTTTATTGGACACCTCTCCCCGGAGAATATGCGCCGGGTCGATGATGCTGTGAAGATCAGTCTTGCTCTGAATCCAATGGGCAGCATTCAAAAGCTCAAACCGATCATCCGCTCTCAGGCGGCTTACGCGCCTCCTGAAGTGGTGGATGGAAAGCCACCCATCTATCCCTACACACCCATCAAATCGTCCTTTGAGGACGCTAGGAGCGTTGAGGAGATGATGATGTACACCGAACTGCAATCCGCTGTTCATGCCATGATTCAGCGGCTCGAATACAGCTTTACCTTCAATCCCACCTTGCTTACCATCCCGAAGCGTAAGCAGCGGGTCACTGAGATTCTGGAAGAAGCTGAAAAATACATCTGGCGAATCAAGGAGGAAATGAGATGCGCCTGAAAAACACTGCGGATAACTTCTCCGCTTCCTTTCATATCACACCGCCGTACCAGATGATGGTCATTCATAGCAGCAAGCTGATCTACCCTCGTGAGCTGTACCAGCGGGGCATCCAGCGCAAGCGCGTTGAACTGATTGCCAAAGACTTCAACGAATATACGGCGAATGAGCCGAAGGTCAGCTTTCGCAATGGCCGGTACTATGTAACGGACGGCCAGCATACCATTGAAGCGCGTATCCTGCGCAACGGCGGTAAGGATCTGCCGATTCTGTGCAAGATCTACACCGGCCTGACGATGCAGCAGGAAGCTCTGTTCTTCGCAGAGCAGAACGGTCACGCCACACCGCTGACAGCGGGCATCAAGCTCCGTGCCAAGGTCGTGGGCGAGGATGCTCCTTCCGTTGCATTTCTCGCAGCCACCAACCGGGTGGGTCTGGATTTCAACTATGACAGCTTGCAGTTGAGCGACTACCGCATCAGCTGCGTGGGCACCGCACTCAAGCTGTACAACCAGATGGGCGAGAAAATCTACTGCGAGGCCCTGCGTCTGATCGTGACTGCATGGGAGGGCAAACCTGATTCGTTCCGAGCATCTGTTCTGCGGGGTATGATGCACTTTGTGGAACTGTATCATGGTGAGTTCAGCGAAGAACGGCTGATCCGTGCGCTGCGCAGCATTCACCCTATGGAGATTTATCGCAGTGGCATGGACAATCCTGCCAAACTGCCCGGATGGAAGAAATACGTTTTTCCCATCTATATGGCCTACAACGGCAAGTGCCGCAAGGATGCCCTGCCGATGAAATTCTGATAAATCAAAGGAAAGGGCACTACAATGATCGACAAGTTTTCTCAGGTCGCAGAAAATCTTCCTGCGGCTGACAGTGACGCTGACCGGCAATATCTGGTAATCAATGGTTATCCTGTCGTTTTCAGTTTTTCCAAAGAACCCAACCCGGAAGCATTTGAGCGCATTCGGAACATCCTGCTTGCCACCAGCTACACGAAGAAGGTAGGTTGACATCATGGACGAATGCAGAATCAAACGCTATACTGAGTGCGGTGATGGGCGGTGCCACAAACCGAGCCATTGCCGGACGTTCTTTGACAACGAAATAAAGCCTGTCCCCACTTTTGTTATGAAAGTGAGGAATTTACAATGACAGAAAACAACAACCGCGTCTGCTGCTTGTACCGCGTTTCCACCGATAAGCAGGTGGATTTCAATTCCAACCATGAAGCTGACCTGCCCATGCAGCGAAAGGCTTGCCATAAGTTCGCTGAATCGAAGGGCTGGGTCATCGTCCATGAGGAACAGGAAGAAGGCGTATCGGGCCACAAAGTCCGGGCTGCCGCCCGTGACAAGCTCCAGATTATCAAGGACTATGCCCGGAAGGGCAAGTTCGATATCCTGCTGGTGTTCATGTTTGACCGCATTGGTCGTATCGCAGACGAAACTCCCTTTGTTGTGGAATGGTTTGTACGGAACGGCATCCGGGTATGGAGTACCCAAGAGGGTGAGCAGCGTTTCGACAACCACACCGACAAACTGCTGAACTACATCCGCTTCTGGCAGGCAGACGGCGAAAGCGAAAAGACTTCCGTCCGTACTCGCACCAGTCTGCGGCAGCTTGTAGAGGAGGGGCACTTCAAGGGTGGAAACGCTCCTTACGGCTACGATCTTACGCGGAACGGACGTACCAACAAGCGCAAACACGAACTCTACGAACTGCACATCAACGAACAGGAAGCTGCCGTAGTGCGGATCGTCTTTGACAAGTATGTGTATGAGGGCTATGGTCCACAACACATTGCTACCTATCTGAACAATTCTGGCTATCGTGCAAGGTCCGGAAAGTGCTGGCATCCATCAAGCATCCGGGGTATGGTACAGAATCTGACCTATACCGGCATTCTCCGCTGCGGAGATGCCCGGTCAGAGTTGATGCCGGAATTGCAGATCATCTCGCAACAGCAGTTTGAAACTGCACAGCGCATCCGGGATAACCGATCTGTACGAGCCGCTGCAGATGCCGAGAATCGCACTCCTTTGAATATCCATGGAAAGTCACTGCTTTCCGGCAACGCTTACTGTGGACATTGCGGTGCAAAACTGGAACTGACCAGCAGCCGGAAATGGCGCAAGCTGGCAGACGGTTCGTTGGATGATACTCTGCGTGTCCGCTATACTTGCTACGGCAAGCTCCGCAAGCAGACCGAATGCACCGGGCAGACGGGTTACACCGTACACATTCTGGATGAAATCATTGATAAAGCAGTGCGCCAGATCTTTTCCAAAATGAGAGGTATCCCGAAAGAGCAGATCGTTACAAAACGCTATGAAAAAGAGAATGCGGAACGCAAGAATCATCTGCAAGCTCTTCAGGCTGAAAAAGATAAGGCAGAAAAAGACCTGTTGGCTCTGAAAGCCGAGATTTTAGCCTGCATCAAGGGCGAAAGTGTGTTACCGAGAGAAACCCTTGCCGAAATGATCACAGAGCAAGAAGAGAAACTCACGGAACTGGAAGCCCTTTGTGAATCTGCCAGCGACGAGCTGGTGAGAAAAGCAGAACTGATGGACAATGTTTCCAAGCTGTATGATGAGCTGATTTCCTATGCAGACCTGTACGACAGTGCCAACTTTGAAGCGAAGAAGATGATCGTCAACCAGCTCATCCGCAGGGTGGACGTTTATCGTGGATATCAGATCAACATCTCGTTCAACTTCGATCTCACTCCTTACATTGAGGGGGAGTGATACGTCCGCCTGCAAAACAGTCGGGCATCGAACAAGCATTTTCAAAAACAACGAAACAGCAAGAATTGGGGGTTGCCGTCCATACGCCTGCAAAATCAGGCATTTGGCTGATTTTCAGTGTGACCTCCAAGAAAGCAAAAAGAAAAGCACCGCACTTCAAACGAAGTACAGTGCTTTTTTGGTGGAGAATACCGGGATCGAACCGGTGACCTCTTGCATGCCATGCAAGCGCTCTCCCAGCTGAGCTAATCCCCCATAAAATCCAAGAAGCGAACCTCTTGGATGGAGTTTTTTGTTGGGAATTTGATTGTCGCAGGACTATCTGACTGGGGGTGTGTTTTGATACCAACCGGGCTCCCAGCTGAGCTAATCCCCCACATGTTTGGTTTCGTGTCTTGCGACGTGAGTTATTATACCAGCAGGAAGGGACGCTGTCAACACTTTTTTCGAATTTCCTGCGAAGTTTTTGCAGAGAAAAGCGCCCCGGCGGGCGGTGGACCTGCCGGGGCGCGATGGTGCGTGAAAAATCAGGCCTTGGTGTACTGGCGGTCGAAGATCTGCGGGGCCACCTTGATGAGCAGCACAGCGGCCACCACGGTGAGCAGGGTCTCCGGCAGCATGTAGCTGGCATTGTAGACCAGGCTGTAGGTCCAGGCACTCAGGCCCTCGTTCAGGTTGCCCCAGACGAGCACACCGGAGAGGAAGCTGCACAGGAAGCGCAGCACACCGGCCATAAAGGTGCCGAAAGCCACGCCGACCATCCGGTTTTTGAAGGGGCGGGCAAACAGCTCAGCCGTGCCCAGCGCCATGAAGGCGATGAGGTAGTCCAGCAGGACTTCGCCCAGGAAGTACAGGAAGGTGGGCGTCGGGGGTGCCCAGAAGCCCAGCAGCATTTGCAGGCAGCCGTTGACCAGGCCGGTGAACAGGCCCCACTTGACGCCATGGCGGAAGGACACCAGCACAAAGGGCAGCATGCTCAGCAGGGTGACGCTGCCGCCGTTGGGCATGGTGAAGATCTTGATGTTCGACAGCACGGTGCCGATGGCGATCATCAGGGCGCACTCCACCAGAATGCGGGTCTTGGAATAGGAATTCGACATTTTGGATTCGCTCCTCTAAAAATATAGTACACAAAAACAAAATACGCCTGCGATCAGCAGGCGTAGAGGCTTCGTTTGTGAAAGATGGGAACATTCCGCAAACTACCTACGCCGGCATTACCCGGATCAGGTTCAAGGGTACTCCGCAGTGCGCGGATCTCAGCCTTTCGGCGCCCCTGTTTTCATGTCCGTCTCCCAGTATAGTCGTCCGACGCCAAAAGTCAAGCCCCGGCGGGCATATTGCGCCCCTCTGCCTCATATTTTTTACCAAGGAGTCTTGCGGAGGAGGGGACAGGGCATGAAAGTGGAACCGGAACAGCGGGCTGCACTGCTGGGGGAGTACATCGCAAAAAACAGCGCAACAGTGCGGACCGCAGCGCGGGCGTTCGGGTGCAGCAAATCCACCGTGCACAAGGATGTTTCGTCCCGGCTGCGGCGGGTGGACCCCGACTTATTCCAGCGGGTGCAGGCAGTGCTGGCCCGGAACAAGGCCGAGCGGCATCTGCGGGGCGGAGCGGCCACCCGCCGGAAATACGGCAAAAAATAAGAGCGGCGGCGCATCCTTATAGATAGGTTGTATAAGGGTGTGCCGCTTTTGCTGCTATTTGCTGCGGAATTGTTCCAGCGCGGCCTTTTCGAGCCGGCTGACCTGCGCCTGGCTGATGCCGATCTCCCGCGCCACCTCCATCTGCGTTTCGCCCTTGAGGTAGCGCAGCTCCATGATCCGCTTTTCGCGCGGGGTCAGGGACGCGACGGTCTCCCGGAACTGCAGGCCGCTGATCCAGCTGTCCTCGCCGTCGGGGTCACGCACCTGGTCGATGACATACATGGCGTCGCCGCCGTCGGTATAGAGCGGCTCCTCAAGGCTGAGCGGTTCCACCACCGACTCCAGCGCCGCCGTCACCTCCCGGCGGGACAGGCCCGCCTGCTGCGCGATCTCGTTCACCGTAGGCTCCCGGCCCAGCTGCTTTTCCAGCCTCTCCCGCGCCTGCATGGCTTTATAGGCCGTATCCCGCAGCGACCGGCTGACCCGCAGGGCGTTGTTGTCCCGCAGAAAGCGGCGGATCTCGCCGATGATCATCGGGACGCCGTAGGTGGAGAACCGCACGTTCTGGGCCGGATCAAAGTTGTCAATGGCCTTGATCAGCCCGATGCAGCCTACCTGAAACAGATCGTCGAGATTCTCGCCTCGCTGGGCAAACCGCTGCACCACGCTGAGCACCAGCCGCAGGTTGCCCTCGATCATCTGCTGGCGGGCGGCGGCGTCGCCCGCATGGGCCCGCGTCAGCAGCTCCCGCTTCTGTGCTTCGGTCAGGACAGGCAGCTGTGCCGTATCCATCCCGCAGAGCTCGACTTTGTTGTACATCCGCGCCCCTCCGGTTTCGTTTTGACGTTACCGGAAGTATGGGGCGTGGGCAGAGGAATCATGCGTGGGAATTTTTGCCCGCTCAGTCCTCCAGCTTCTTTTTCAATTCCCGGATGATGCGTTTTTCGAGGCGGGAGATGTAGCTCTGGCTGATGCCGAGGGCATCGGCGGCCTCTTTCTGGGTGCGCTCGACGCCGTCCAGCAGCCCGAACCGCAGTTCCATGATCTGGCGCTCCCGCGGGGAGAGCAGGGCCACCGACTGCCGGAGGGTGGCCCGCTCGGCGCTCTGTTCGAGCCGCTGGCTGACCAGATCCTCGTCGCTGCCGAGGATGTCGGAGAGAAGCAGCTCGTTGCCGTCGCCGTCCACATTCAAAGGCTCGTCGATGCTGGCCTCCTGGCGGCGGTTGGAACTTTTGCGCAGATACATCAGGATCTCGTTGCCGATGCAGCGGCTTGCGTAGGTGGCAAGTTTGATGTTCCGTTCCGGCGTGAAGGTATTGACCGCTTTGATCAGCCCGATGGTGCCGATGGAGATCATGTCCTCGGCAGGGACGCCGGTGTTTTCGTACTTTTTGGCAAGGTAGACCACCAGCCGCAGGTTGTGGGTGATGAGGTCATCCCGCGCGGCGCGGTCGCCTGCCATCATCCGGGCGAGCAGGGCTTTTTCCTGCTCCGGTGTCAGGGGCGGCGGCAGGCTGGGCGCCCCAGCGACATAGTGGGCAGCGCCGGGGCAGACGAACAGGACGTACAGCCGACGGAAAAACGATAACAGGTGATTCAACGAAAAGCCTCCTTTTTGTGGGCGGGATTCTTGAGTGCTGCCAATGAGAGCGAGACTGAGAGGTTCAACGGCTCATCGGAACGCAGCATCGGGCACAACGGCAGGCGAGAGCAACAGCTCCCAGCCGCCCGGCGGGGGCGGAAGGTCACAGAAGGCTGCATAGAGCGGCTGAGCCGGAGCCGAAGCCAGTACAGCCGGGACGGCGGGCAGGATGCAGTGCCCGGACACCGTGGTGCAGGGGACGAACCGCAGGCCGAGTTCGGGCGGCGGCAAGGTGGAAGGGGCCGCGAAGTAAGCGGATAAGTAGGTGCGCAGCGGGCCGGGCAGGGCGTTCTGCACGGCGGCAAAGCGCACGAGTACGACCTCCCGGCCTGAAAGCGGTTCCTGCACCGAGAAACCGGTGTCGCAGAAGGCCCGGAGCGGGAGGGATGCGCTGCCAATTTGCAGAGTGACGGGAAACGTCTGCCCGCCGTTCCGGCCCAGAAACCGCAGAATGCCCTGCACAGCCAGATACACGCCTCCGGCACAGGCTAGCAGCAGCCCTGGCGAGAGGGGAAGGTAGATGCTGAAATTGTTGGCCTGTGCGCCGGGTAGGAGCACGGCTCCCGTCAGCGCAAAATGAAGGGCTGCGAACCATGCCAGAAGCCGCAGAAAACACCGCCCGCCCGGAAACCCATAGCCAAGCAGGACAATGCCGGCCCCGGAGGCCAGCTGATAGCCGACCGATACCGGCCACGGCAGGGCAGGGGCCAGCAGGATGAGGGAGGCCGTCGCCCCGACCAGCGCCCCGCCTACGACCCGCCTGCCCGATGTGCTCACGCCGCACAGCAGGCCCGCCGCCAGCAGAAAGAGCGCGGTCGTAAGAAAGTTGACCAGCAGAAGAACATCGAGATAGATCACGGCCCGGATAAGCCCCGCCCCCTTTTGGGAGATTATAGCAGGAGGAGGACGAAAAATTTGCAGGAAACGGGGGAGCTGTCTGCGAAGCAGACTGAGAGGTTCATTCCCAATGCCTCTCCCTTTGGGAGAGCTGGCGCGTACCGCCTGAAAGCTTTTTTCATAAATTTTCGAAAAAGACTTGCAAAATATAGGCAAAAGAGGTATAATCCTACTCGCAGCAGCTTTTACCGCTGTAAAGCTCTGGATATATGCCTCTTTAGCTCAGTCGGTTAGAGCACCTGACTGTTAATCAGGGTGTCGCCTGTTCGAGTCAGGCAAGAGGCGCCAACAAATCGGCGGCGGGGATTACACCTGCCGCCTTTTTCATAGATGCGGGTTGTAACTATTTTGTGACATTTTTCACACTTTCTTCAAAATTAACGATTTCTTAAAAAATGTCCTCTTGAAGAAGCTGTCAGATTGTGGTATACTGCATCTAAGCTTTAGGAAGTTTCCTGAAGCGCTTGGTAGATCAAAGGGTAGGCGCTCCCTTCTTTTTGATAGCAGCTTGGCCTCTGCTTTGCCTTGGTTCTCCGCAGGGCAGGGCAAAGCAGAGGGCTATGCGCTGCTTTTGATGGAGCGTGACAGAACTTTTTCTCCTGCGTCAAAATCTGCATCCTGTCTGCTGTCTGCGTGATGCGTACAAAGTCTTACTTGTACATTTCCGCACAATGTGCTAGAATATGGAAGGCAGTTTTGAATATTAGAACACAGAGAAGAGATCGTTTCCGAAGGTTGTCGGTCTCTTGTAAAGGAAACATCTATGCGTTATACCTATGTGCGGCAGCACGACACGACCGACTGTGCAGCTGCCAGTCTCGCAATGGTGTGCCTCCATTACAAAAAGGAAATCACCATCACCCGCTTACGCGATATGATGGGAACCGACATGAAGGGCACGAACCTCGTGGGCCTGCAGAAAGCCGCCAATGAGATTGGCTTCAACACGGCCGCTGTCCGAGTGGACCGCGAGAATTTTCTGAGTGATTTCACACTTCCCTGCATTGCGCAGGTCATCACCGATCAGGGTTTGACCCACTTTGTGGTCATCTTCAAGAAGACCACGATCAAGGACGATGATGCCCGCCGCAAGCATGTGTTGAAGGAAGAAGAAAAAAAGGCTGACACTTCCAAGAAGTACAAGTGCAAGGACTACGTCATTATCGGCGACCCTGCCAAGGACCTCGAAAAGATCAGCCTGGACGACTTCTATAAAAACTTCACTGGCGTTCTGCTGCTGATGAACCCCACATCGGAGTTCAAGGGCGGCAAGGCAAAGAAAGCTGGCACCAGCATCAACGGCACCAGCACCGATGCAAACGCCAAGGGGGATAAGAACACCGGCAAATACCACATGCTCAAGCGGTATATCGACCTGCTCTGGCCCCAGAAAAAACTTTTTATTTATGCAATCCTCTGTTCGGTGATCCTTACGGTCATCGGCATCGTCTCCACAGTGTTCAATAAAGCATTGATGGATGAGGTGCTTCCGTATGGGTTGAAGAACTTACTCATCACCCTGATCCTCGTGTTCAGCGTGGTCAATCTCACGAGCAACCTGCTCAGCACGGTTCGCGAGTGGATCTTGATCTTCCTGTCCATCCGGATCGACATTCCGCTGATGCTGGGCTACTTCGAGCATGTGTACAAACTGCCGATGAAGTTCTTCGCAACGCGGAAGACCGGTGAGATCACCACCCGTTACTCCGATGCAAGCACCATCAAATCGGTCCTGACCAACATCGCGATGACCATCGTGATGGACGTGGTGATGGCCGTAGGCGTTGGCATTGTGCTGTTCCGGATGAACTCCTCGCTGTTCTCGCTCACCCTGTTCAGCACCGCGCTGAGCCTGCTCCTCGTCATCATCTTCAAGCAGCCGTACAAGCGGATCAATGAAGAGACGATGCAGCAGTCCGCAATGCTGAACAGTCAGATGATCGAGAGCCTGCGCGGCATTGAGACCATCAAGTGCAATGCCTGCGAAGACCGCGAGCTGGAAGCTCTGGAACGCGAGTACATCAAGAGCCTGAAGATCAGCCTCCGATCCAGCAAGATCAGCACCGGCCAGTCTCTGGTGTCGATGGTGATCTCCACCCTGCTGAATATGGTGACCACTTACGTGGGCATCATGCAGGTGTTGAATGGCGAGCTGACACTGGGCGGCTATATGGCATTCACCACGCTGTCCGGTTACTTTACTTCTCCGGTGAGCGACCTGATCTCGATGCAGATGTCGATTCAGGAAGCCGATATCTCCATGAAGCGCCTGACCGAGATCATGGATTATGAATCGGAACAGGCCGAAGATGAAGAGCACACCGAGATGGAACAGATCGAAGGCGACATCGAATTCAAAGATGTCACGTTCCGATATGGCAACCGCAGCCCCGCGCTGAATCACATCTCCTTCACCATCCCGCAGGGACAGAAGGTGGCGCTGGTCGGCAGCAGCGGCAGCGGTAAATCGACCATCACCAAACTCCTGCTCAAGTATTATGAGCCGGAGAGCGGCGAAATTGATGTGAACGGTATCAACCTCAACGAGTATACCAACGCATCGGTACGTCGTGCGATCTCTTACGTCCCGCAGAATGTCGAGCTGTTCAGCAAGACACTGTTTGAGAATATCCGGATCTCGCGTCCGGAAGCCACCCTTGAGCAGGTTAAGGACGCTGCCAAGAAGGCAGATGCACATGAGTTCATCCGCAAGCTGCCGCTGCAGTACAACACCTATCTGGAGGAAGCCGGCAACGGCCTGTCCGGTGGTGAGAAGCAGCGCATTGCTTTGGCTCGTGCCTTCCTGAAGGACTCGAACCTCTACATTCTGGACGAATCGACCAGCAGCCTGGACTTTGGCACAGAGAATACCATTTTTGATATGATCTACAACCAGCTGGCTGACAAGTCGATGCTCATCGTGGCACACCGCCTGTCCACCGTTCGTGACTGCGACCAGATCCTAGTCATGGATCACGGTGAGATCGTGGAGCGCGGCACACACGATGAACTGCTGGCAAAACAGGGCAAGTATTACGAGCTTTGGAACTTGCAGCAGGGCATCTTCCGCCGCAAGAAGGAAGAGCCGAAACCCGTTGCTCATGCCGCAGTGGTCGAGGAAGATGATGACGGCGATGAGGCGATTACTTATTAAGTTGCAATCGAGTGCGCACTCGATTACATAAAAATGGCTTTGGATGGTTGCGCAGCCTGAAGAAGTCCTAAATTCGATTCAATCATTTGAAGGGAGTAATTCATTATGATGATGCCTGCAAACTACTCTGTTATCGCAGAGAACGAGATGACCTATGTTGTTGGTGGTGGCGTGATCGAGGCTATCGGCGCTGTTACCGCTCCGATCTGGACTCTTGACAACGTCAAGACCTTCAACACCAACATTGTGACCATCGTTGGTAACGCTAAGCTCCAGAACGTTGTGAACAAGACTCTGGGCTATGTCTTCAGCGGCGATGCTAACTGGAAGCAGCTGGGCCAGAACCTGAAGGGTCTGTTCGTTGCTGAGAACGGCCACTTCGGCGATTCTTTTGCTACCACTCTGGGCACTGTTGCTGCTGTCTACAACCTGGGCAATGCTACCGTTGCTAACAAGGCTGGCGACACTGTTCTGTTCAAGGGTCCTGCCGATAAGAAGGCATACAAGGGCACCTTCGGCGGTAAGGATTTCTTCGTCACCGAGGTCTAATCTTAGCTGAATAGTTGGTGTATTTCATTCGCACCGCCCTACATTGTAGGCGGGGCTGATGATAATGCCTCGTAATGGTGTGCCAGGAGGCGTAAGCCTTCTGGCACACCTTATTTTTATAATGTCACTTATTATATCCCCTTGAAAAGCGTGGATGCAGACGGTCTGTCTGCGGCACCGGAGGGGTGTAATAGGTGATCGTGTGTGGAAAATAAGAAACAAAACGGAAACGCGTCATGTAGTACAACCTCTCAGTCGGGCTTACGCCCGCCAGCTCCCCTGGTAGGGGAGCCCTTGGCAAAGAGGTGAAGTTTACGGAATGCCAAAGCCTCTCCTACCAGGAGAGGTGTCACCGCAGGTGACGGAGAGGTTGTACGAAGGAAAGCCTGCCGGAAAACGGTAAAGCAAAAACGGAAACGCGCCATGTAGTACAACCTCTCAGTCATCGCTTCGCGATGCCAGCTCCCCTGGTAGGGGAGCCACTGGCGAAGAGGTGAAGTTTACGGAATGCCAAAGCCTCTCCTACCAGGAGAGGTGTCACCGCAGGTGACGGAGAGGTTGTACGAAGGAAAGCCTGCCGGAAAACGGTAAAGCAAAAACGGAAACGCGCCATGTAGTACAACCTCTCAGTCATCGCTTCGCGATGCCAGCTCCCCTGGTAGGGGAGCCACTGGCGAAGAGGTGAAGTTTACGGAATGCCAAAGCCTCTCCTACAAGGAGAGGTGTCACCACAGGGGACGGAGAGGTTGTACAAAGGATAACCTGACCGTGAGGTGCGCTTATGCCTGTGACAAACCTGCCCTATGATTCGCGGTTGAATGAGCGAGCGAAGGATCTGCGACGGAAAATGACCCCGCAGGAACGCAAACTATGGTATGCGTTTTTGAGAACCTATCCGGTGAAAATCTACAAGCAGAGAGTCATAAAGTTCTTTGTGGTAGACTTTTACTGCGCTGAGGCAAGATTGGTTATTGAACTCGACGGCTCGCAGCATTATACTGAACAGGGCAAAGTTTACGACGAGGAACGAAGTGCTATCATGGAAGGCTATGGCATTGAGGTGTTGCGATTCTCAAACCGCGAGGTGAATCAGCAATTTGATGCGGTATGTGAACGCATTGATGAACGGATTAGCTGCCGGATGGCTGAACCGTGAAACGGAACGGAAACGTGGCATATAGTACAACCTCTCAGTCGGGCTTACGCCCGCCAGCTCCCCTGGTAGGGGAGCCACTGGCGAGGAGGCAAAGTTTGCAGAATGCCAAGGCCTCTCTTACAAGGAGAGGTGTCACCGCAGGTGACGGAGAGGTTGTACGAAGGAAAGCCTTCCGGAAACCGCAGAGCAAAACGGAAACGTATCATGTAGTACAACCTCTCAGTCATCGCTTCGCGATGCCAGCTCCCCTGGTAGGGGAGCCTCTGGCGAGGAGGCGAAGTTTGCGCAATGCCAAAGCCTCTCCTACAAGGAGAGGTGTCACCGCAGGTGACGGAGAGGTTGTACGAAGGAAAGCCTGCCGGAAAACGGTAAAGCAAAAACGGAAACGCGCCATGTAGTACAACCTCTCAGTCATCGCTTCGCGATGCCAGCTCCCCTGGTAGGGGAGCCTCTGGCGAGGAGGCGAAGTTTGCGCAATGCCAAAGCCTCTCCTACAAGGAGAGGTGTCACCGCAGGTGACGGAGAGGTTGCACGAAGGAAAGCCTGCCGGAAAACGGTAAAGCAAAACGGAAACGTGTCATGTGGTACAACCTCTCAGTCAGCGCTTACGCGCTGCCAGCTCCCCTGGGAGGAGAGGCGTCACCGCAGGTGACGGAGAGGTTGTACAACGGCAGACCTTCCGGTCAAAATGAAGCCCCAATTTATTTTCCATAGACGATGACCTATTGCAAAATCTAAAGAAACAGGTGGACGATACCATGAGAGAAATTCAAGTTGCAGAACACAAGACCCTGAAGCTGACCAATGTGCTGTCGCGCAAGGTGGAAGTTGAGGATATGGGCAATCTGGCCATTGTGCTGACCCAGATGCAGAACTTTATCCGCAGCCATGACGCCATGCCGGTGGGCCCCATCGTGCAGTGCGTGAAGATGCGCAAGGGCCCCAACCCCACGGCGGAGATCTACTTCATGCAGCAGGTCAACCAGCTGATCCCCCGGCTGGACCCCGGCTACCAGATGGACGCTCTGCTGCGGGTGCGCAACTGCCTGTATGCCCATTACACCGGCCCCATGAGCTACAGCAACCTCGCCAGCCAGAAACTGGATATCTATGCGTTCGAGCATGAGATCGAGACGACCGGCGATTCGTACACCGTCTATGTCAATCAGGACGACGACAACGGTGTGCTCGACGTCTTTATGGAGACCAAGTGATTATGACGACCATTCAGAACCTTTCCGACCTGCAGGATCGCCGCATCATGATGGAAAAGCGTGTGCCGCCCTTTGGCTACGCGATGATCCTTTTGGTGGCGGGCCTGCTGGTCTTCCTGACCATCTGGAGCACCCAGAACTACCGCACCTACGTCAGCCAGTCGACCGGCACGGTGCAGGCAAGCAACAAGACCTATATCATGTCCAGCTACTCCGGCTCCATCACCGAGCTCAACATCTCGGAGGGCAGCTATGTCAACGAGGGCGACCTCATCGCCCATGTCAAGAGCACCGACATCGACATGCAGCAGGACAGCTACAAGAGCCAGCTGGAGATCTATCAGAAGCAGAAGGCACAGTATGAAAAGCTGCTGAAGTCCATTCAGGACGACACGAACTATTTCAGCGAGACCGACCTGGACGACCAGCCCTACTATTACCAGTATGAGAGCTACAAGAGCCAGGTGCAGCAGAAGGCCTTTGACGCTTCGCCCTATCAGGCGGCGGGCTACTCCGACGAGCAGATCAAGGCCCTGATGGAGCAGAACCAGAGCGAGATCGAGGCGCTGTACTACTCCACGCTGCAGTCCATCACCAGCAACCTGACCAGTGTGCAGACCAACATCGACAACATTCAGGCCCAGCTGGATACGCTGGCAAGCGGTGCGAACGATTACTACATCTATGCGCCCACGTCCGGCGTCATCCACATGGACACCCCCTATAAGGTGGGCATGGTGCTGAGCGCCGGTTCGGCACTGGCTACCGTGGCCAGCGAGAACAGCGATCAGGAGATCGTGGCGGCCCTGACCGTCAGCGACCGGCCGCTCATCAACGTGGGCGACCCCTGCAAGATCGCCATCACCGGCCTGTCGGAGTATTCCTACGGCAACCTGACCGGCACGGTGACTTCCATTGACAGCGATGTGACCTCCACTGAGGCCGGCTCGTACTACAAGATGACCATCAAGCCCAACAGCACCTACGTGGTGAGCAACAGCGGCGACAAGGTGGATCTGGCCAACGGCATGAGCGTGACCGCCCGTGTCGAGTACGACAAGCTGACTTACTTTGATTATGTCATGGAGGCCCTGGGCGTTTTGTTCCGTTAAACAGCGTCCGCAAACTCAACGCCCAAAGAGGTACGATAGAATGAAACTGAACCCGAAACAGCTGGCCGTAAGCGCCGCCCTGCTGGGCCTGCTGGCCGCAGGCGCAGCGCTGCCCGCAGCCGCAGCCAGCCCCATTTCTGCCCCGGCTGCCATCACCTTCCCGTGGAGCCCTGTGGCGGCCGAGAGCGTGGAAACAGGGGACTATGCCCCCACTATGACCGTGGGCACGGCCCAGCAGCTTTCGCCGGTGGTCCAGCCGCAGAAAGCCGCCAGCCGCAACGGCGTGAGCTACGTTTCCGATAACCCGAACATCGTTTCGGTCGGGGAGGACGGCGTGGCGCAGGCGGTGGGTCTGGGCACGGCGAACATCACGGCCACCTGTGGCGATGTCAGCTGCACCTACACCATCACCACCCAGCCCGACAGCTCGATGATCGCGACCGAGATGGACATCACGCTGGCCTCCAGCACCATTGCCGTGGGCGACACCACGTCGCTCTCGCTGGCGGTGCTGCCCACCACGGCAGCAAACTATATCAGTGTCTCGCTGAGCTCCTCCGATCCCGGCGTGGCCACTGTGAACAACTTCGGCAAAGTGACCGGCGTGGCCCCCGGCAAGGCGACCATCACGGCCACCGCTGGGGATGTGACCTGCTCGGCGACCGTGACCGTCGTGGCAGCCTCCTCCAGCTCGGCGTCCACCGGCCCGGTGGAGTCCATCTCCCTGAACACGAACTACATCGTGCTCAAGCCGGGGGCTTCCAGCACCATCACCGGTTCGGTGGCACCGTCTTCGGCCTCCCAGAAGCTGACCTTTACCAGCAAGGATAAAAAGATCGCCACTGTGAACGGAAGCGGCGTCGTGACCGGCGTTGCCACCGGCGCGACCTCCATCATCGTCTCCAACGGCAAGGTCTCTTCGTCGGTGACGGTCATCGTCAACCGCACGGCATCTGCGTCCGGCAGCGGCACGGACAGCACCGGGGAGGGGACGGCTCCGGCGGAGACCGACCCCATCGTGGCCTCCATCGAGAATGCGGCTTCCGATACCATCTCCTACCCGCAGAGTCAGGTCCCGGTATTGACCACCGCGATGCTGAACGCCCTGCGCACCACGGGCCGCACCCTCGTGCTGGAAGCGGAGGACTACACCCTGACCGTGGACGGCTCCACCATCCGCAACACCACCAGCGAGGTGAGCACCGCGCTGACCTTTTCGCCCGACGAGTACGGCCTGCGCTTCACCCTGAACGAGGGTGAGGCCATGCCTTGCGGCGTGACCATCACCATGACCGGCGAAAATGCCGGGTATAGCCGCCTATATCTGCACAACGCCGTGAACGGGAAGTGGCAGTTCCTCAACAGCTACAAGGACGGCGTGGCACATGCCGATGTGGCGGGCGAGTATCTGCTGACCAACCAGAATTTGCGATTCACCAGCATCAATTGGACCTTCTTCATCGGCGCAGGCATCCTTGTGGTGGCCTGCCTCATCGCGTACGTCGCGGTCAAGAAGCGGTACTGGTTCTGGTAATTCCGCAGGCAATCAAAGTAAAGTAAAATAAAAAAACACAAAAAGCGATGGCCGTTTCGGGCCATCGCTTTTTTGCGTTGGAGCGTTTGCCTTATAGTTTGAAATACCCCGCCGGTTCATCGTCCTGGCTGCGGTGCTCCATCAAAAAGGTATCGAGCCAGCGGCCATGGCAGTCCCGCGCGATGCGCTCGCGGCGGCCCACCAGACGGAACCCGCATTTCAGGTGCAGGCCTTTGGACGCTGCGTTGTCCTGCAAGACCGTGGATTGCAGCGTCCAGTAACCGACCGCTTCGGCCTGCTGGCAGAGGGTGGTGAGCAGGTGATACCCCAGCCCCCGGCCCCGGAACCGTTCGCCGATGTAGATGCTGACTTCGGCCACGCCACGGTAGCACCAGCGGGGGTCGACCCGGTGCAGGGCCGTCCAGCCTGCCAGGACGCCATCGTCCTCCACCACAAGGCGGCATTCTTTGATGTGGGAGGCATCCCACGCGGGATAGGGCGGGCAGTCGGTCTGGAAGGTGGCGTGCTCGGTGGCGATGCCTTCCAGATAGATCTTGGATACTGCCGGCCAATCTTCCGGCGTCATGGGCCGGACTGTGATCTCATTCATACGTTCCCCTGAACGGAGCCGCAATGCTCCGCGATTCCTCAAAAATTCTTCCGATTCTTTCAGTATAGCAGACTTTCCGGCAAAGTACAATGTTTTTAGCCGGAAACTGCACGCCTGCCCGGCAGTTGGCCGCCGGGCGCGGTGGCTTTGGGCAGGAGGTGGTCTTTTTTTATCCGAGATACCTTTTCGAAAACGGTCGGTTGTGCTACAATAGAAGAAAATTCTGGCTGCTTTCGCTCGTGCAGAGCGTGATGACAGCCCGGTTGGAGGAGACGTGCGCTCCGGGCCGGGGCAGCGTAAAGGAGAGTGCCGATGAAAAACATCCTGAAACGGCTGGCCGTGCTGGTCTGCCTGATGCTGGCACTGGCCCTGCCCGCCTTTGCCGAAGGGGAAAAGGGCGAAGCCAACATCACCCCGCAGACCACGATGAAGGAACTGCGCGAAAACCCCAGCATCAAGGGGTCGGGCATTTATACCTATGTATATGTCTGGGAGCGGGATTGTGGACTGCTGAAAAGCAGCAAAGACAACGATACGATGCTGGATGTGATCGGAAAAGAATCCATCAACAGCTGTGTGGCTGGGATGAACTTTCTGATCGACACGTATAATACAGGAACACAAATTACGTACAAACTCTATACGCCGGAAGAAATTGCAGAGGACAAGACGCGCGACCATGCGGAACTCTATTATTTCCCGGCAGATAAGCCCAATGCAAAATATGCGGTCGTGCTTTCGGGCAACGCTCTGTTTTACAGCGGCGAGATGCGGGGCGGTGTTTCCACTGCATGGGAACTGCATCAAAAAGGATATGCGGTATTTGCACTTCGGTATCGGATCGGAAGTGAAGCAAAGGACAACGCACCGATTCAGGACCTTGGCCGTGCGATTCAACTGATTACGGCCAACGCAGAAAAATTCGGGGTCCAGACGGAAGATTATGCGCTGCTGGGATATTCTTCCGGTGGTCAGATTGCGGGCGTATTCTGCGGGCAAGAAGTGGGATATCCTCGTTACAATGTGCCTCGGCCCGGCGTACTGCTGTTGGCGTATCCAATCAATAATTTCTATGAAGCAAAACCGATTTACCGTTGGCTGATCGATACGTATTCGGAAGATCTGCGCTACTACGATTATAATATTTCCGGCTGTGTGACACCGGATTTTCCGCCAACATATTTCTGGTATGGGTTGAATGACATTTTGTTGATGGCCTTCAATTATTATGAGCAGGGCCCGGCACTTCAAAAAGCACTGGCGAGAAATGGTGTTCCGTACCACGAAAGTGTGTACAAACGTGCGTTCCACGGTATTGGCATAGCAGAGGGAACGGATGCAGAAGGCTGGCTCAACGATGCCGCCGCCTTCTGGGAAGAGCAGACCGCGCAGGCGCAGCAGCCTGCTGCATAAGGATCAAGAAAGGAAGCGTTGTAGGATGAAAAACTGGAACGAGACGTTCCGCAGCCTGAATGTGGGCCTGCCGGACGATGTGGAGCGGCTGAAAGCCGCCGGGTACTATCAGGAGGCCATCGAGCGAATCGACGCCTATCTGGCCGAGGACTGGACGGTGACCCAGAACAGCCCCCGCAGCCAGGGCGCGGAACCGGTGGGAGAGGAGCTGCCCCAGAACCCCACGCCCCACGGTGTGGAGGCCCTGCGGGACGCGATGCTGGCCCAGCGGGAGATCATGCGCCGCATCCCGGCAGAATACTGCTACACCGAGGACGAAGCCGTGGCCCGGATGCAGAGGCTGGTGCGGGACTTCACGCGCGAGGAGTTCCGGCTTCTCGTGAAGGAGGGCCGGGTGGACTGGCGGTTCGTGGAAGGGGAGAAGCACTACCTCGACCGCTTTGCCGAAACGCTGCTGGCGACCCATGCTGACCTCGCCGCCCGCCAGATCGACCCGCCTGCCCCCGGCACTTCGGCACGGGAGTTCCGCAACCGCCAGCATGAGCAGATGGAGCGGGACGGCCAGGCAAGCGCCCGCATCACCCTGAAGACCAGCGTTGGCATGTCGGACGAAGCCTTTGCCGCCGCACTGGCCGAGGCGAAGGCGGAGGGGCGGAACAGTGTGCATGTCCGCGCCTGGCTGCCCATCCCGGCCGCCTGTCTTTCCCAGAGCGAGATCGAGCTGCTGGACTGCACCGAGCCGCCTGCCCGCATCGCGGACGAGAACGCGCCTCAGCGGACGGTCTTCTGGGAGGCCGACCTCACCGAGAACCGCCGCTTTGGGGTGGAGTACCGCTACCGGACCACGGCCGTCTACACAGACCCGATGGACATCCGGCCGGATGCACAGCAGCCGACCTTTGACACCGGCGAGGAAGCGCCGCACATCGTCTTCACGCCCTATCTGCGGGCGCTGGCCCACCAGCTGACCGACGGCATCACCGACCCGGCGGAAAAGGCAAAACGCATCTACGATTACGTCACCCTGAACGTGCGCTACCACTATCAGCCCGCCTACTTCGTGCAGGAGTGCCTGCCCGACCAGTGCGCCCGGAACCGCCGGGGCGACTGCGGCATCATGGCGCTGACCTTCATCACCCTCTGCCGTCTGGTGGGCATCCCGGCCCAGTGGCAGAGCGGCCTGTCCGTCTCGCTCACAGGTGTGGGCTGCCACGACTGGGCGATGTTCTACATCGCGCCCAAGGGCTGGATGTATGCGGACTGCTCGTTCGGCGCGTCGATGGCGCGGCAGGACGATGAAACGATGCGCCGCCACTACTTTGGCAGTCTGGACACCGGGCGGATGGTGGCGAACCGCGCCTTCGAGGCTCCCTTCGACCCGCCCATGACCGGCTTCCGCTCCGACCCCTACGACAACCAGTCCGGCGAATGCGAGGTGGACGGCGTGGGCCTGTACGGCGATGCCCTTGACACCCGCAAGGAACTTGTGAACTACGAATTACTGTAAAAAAACACCGGGCCCTGCCTTCTGCGGGACCCGGATTTTGATGATAGGAGAAAACCATTTATGGAATATCTGGCAGGACTTTACACCCTTCTGCTGGTCGCCATCTGCCTGGAACTGGCCGTGGTGCTCTGGCGCACCGGCAAAAAGCAGGGCAGCGCACCGGATCACGACGAGCTCAAGCGCTGGATGCAGCAGCAGCTGGATGCGCAGGCCAGGGAGTTTGCGGCCAGGCAGTCGGCCCTTGCTGAGCAGAATCACACCGCCCTGCGCAGCGTCAGCGAGACGCTGCAGACTGCGGTGCAGAACATGAGCACGATGCTGGCACAGGGGCAGGACAGCCAGCAGCAGCTTCTGGAACGCCGTCTGCGTTCGCTGGAAGCATCCAACACCCAAAAGCTGGAAGAGCTGCGCCGGAGCATGGCCGAGAGCATGACCGCCCTGCAGGCCGAGAACAACCGCAAACTGGATGAGATCCGCCACACCGTCGATGAACAGTTGCAGGATACCCTGCAAAAGCGGGTGAGCGAGAGCTTCAAGGCCGTCAACGAGCAGCTGGAACAGGTGTATAAGGGGCTGGGCGAGATGCAGAACCTTGCCGCCGACGTCGGCGGGCTGAAGCAGGTGCTCTCCGGCGTCAAGACCCGCGGCATCCTCGGCGAGATCCAGCTGGGGGCCATTCTGGAAGAGATCCTTGCCCCGGAACAGTACGAGACCAACGTGGCCACCATCCCCGGCAGCAGCCAGCGGGTGGAATATGCCGTCAAGATGCCGGGCGTGGACGGCAGTACGGTCTGGCTGCCCATCGACTCGAAATTCCCCGGCGACACCTACGCCCATTTGCAGGATGCACAGGCTTCCGGCGATGTGCAGGCGGTGGAGAATGCCCGCCACGCGCTGGAGCTTGTGCTGCGCAGCGAGGCAAAGGATATCCGAGAAAAGTACGTGGAGCCGCCCTATACCACGACGTTCGGCATCCTGTTCCTGCCGTTTGAGGGCCTGTATGCCGAGGTGGTCAATGCCGGATTGCTGGAAGTGCTGCAGCGGGACTATCAGGTGAATGTGGCCGGCCCCAGCACCATGGCGGCCCTGCTGAACAGTTTGCAGATGGGCTTCAAGACGCTGGCCATCCAGAAGCGGTCGGGTGAGGTCTGGCAGCTGCTTGGTGCCGTGAAGACCGAGTTCGACAAGTTCGGGCAGGGGCTCTCCAAAATGCAGCAGCGCCTCCGCCAGACCGACGAAGAGCTTGACAACCTCATCGGGGTGCGCAGCCGCGCCATCAGCCGGAAACTGCGCAGCGTCCAGAGCCTCGACGAGGCCGCAGCGGCCACCCTGCTGGAGCTGGACGCCCCGCTCCGTCCGCTTTCCGGCGGGCAGCTCCCCCAGAGCGGGAGCCAGTGGCAGGACGACGAACTCTGAGCTGGGCGAAAAAGCAGGAGGTGACGGAGAGGGGAAAGCCTGAATTTAAGAGGTGAAAAATGAAACCATCCGATGGATTATAGCAGTTTGCGTTTTTAATGCACAAGCAACATCCGCAAACTGCATATCGCAAAGATGCCGTTTTGATTGGCACTATTTTTGAAAATTGCGATAATGCGAAAGGCGGTGTAATGACCGCCCTGATGGGCGGCGATGGACGGATGCGGTAAGCCGCAGCCAAAAACAAAAAGGTCGCTGTGCCGGAGAAGTGCTCTGCGGTACAGCGGCCTTTTGCAATTTACTCGCACCCGTATAGACGAAAATATTGCTTTGCTGGGTCACTTTTCGTCCGGGGCGGAGTCCTGGGCGCTGCCGCTGCCGGAGTTCAGGATCGCCACGAACTGCTGCAGCTGCTTGAGGGAGCTGACACCCAGTTTGTCGTAGATGTTCTTGTTGTGGAAGCGCAGGGTGCTGTCCTTGATGTCCAGCTGCTCCACGATCTCCCTGGAGCGCAGCCCGGCGGCATAGCCGTCAAAAATGCGGCGCTCGGTCTTGGTCAGGCTGGGAATGCCCGCCACGAAGGTCTGGAAGGCATCGGGCACCGACTCGTTGCGGCACACGTCTGCCAGCCGGGAAAGCTCGGTCTGCATCTGCTGGCGCTCCATCTGCAGCTCGTCCATCCGCCGCCGGGACTCCCGCCGGTCTTCCTCAAGCTGCCGGAACGCAGGCGAAAGGATGTGCCGGTGGAAGTAGATGCAGCAGAATACTACAAAAGACGAGCATTTCGACAACGCCCGCATGGAGCATATTTACCCCAACGCCAAAAAAGTGACCAAGGCAGAATAAATCCCATATTTACCCTTGCGCTTTTGCTGGAAAACAGGTATAATATTCTCTGGATAAAAGGGAGTAAGGGGCGTACTTTAGTTGAAAAACGGGTGCGCTGTGCTGCAGCGACACCCCCGGCAGAAATGCCCGATGCAGTACCGGATGCTTGAGACTTTTATCACATTTTCCCGTTTTGGGCTGGATGTGATAAAGGTCTTTTTTTTGTGCCTCTGCCGCTATTATTAAAAAGGAGAGATATTATGCTGATCCCTGTTCTGTTATTTATCGTGGGTCTGCTGTGCCTGATCAAGGGCGGCGACTGGTTTGTGGACGGTG
>OGLS01000376.1_pt1 | contig 43337 bp, 42 predicted proteins | sample 1572881 | NCBI WGS metagenome assembly OGLS01 (sample SAMEA2582013, study PRJEB24529) | metagenome | biome: Human gut stool | place: China | collected 2011
CGGTCTGGGTGTTCTGGTCGTTCTTGCCGTCCATGATGGTGACGGAGTAGCCCATATCCTTCAGGTAGCCTTCCAGATCAGCACGGTACAGGGTCATGAAGTTATCAGCAAACTGATAGATGCAGACGCCGATGTTGGCAGAGCCGTTGGTAGCAGCGGAAGAAGCAGCGGTGGAAGAAGCAACGCTGGAAGCAGCGGTGCTGGTGGAGGAAGAGCCGCCGCAAGCGGTCATAGCAGCGGTAGCGCCCACAACAGCGGAAGCCTTCAGGAAGTCGCGACGAGAAATCATTTTCATAATAGTAATCTCCTTCATTTGTGTGTCACAGCATATTCACAGACGCATTTGTCGCATGCATCCGTAATCCCTGACAGTATTATACCCTTGTATGGGGGTGTTCCGCAAGAGAATAAGTTCACAAGATTGGTGCAAATGTTTTGTTACGTTTCTACAAAAGCGGACCAAAGGTTACAAAATCTTTTCGCGAATTATCACAATTTTTCATGCCGATGCAACCAACATACAAATATGATGAAGGTATGTAAAAAAACATGCTTGAGCATGACTGAATGTTGCATGACTGCTAAAAAAACGCGAAAAGGGGCGATACATTTCTTGAAAGATATTTTCAGGGATACTACACAGCGGAAAGAAAACGCCTTTTATACACGCTTACCGGAGGGGAAAAACAACACGGGTCGAGAAAAATGTTTACTCCACGGGCGGGGCGGCACTGTACCTTTATAGTAACAGGGCGGTCAGGGCGCAACGAACGTTTTTGTGGGAAGCACCCGAAATACGAGCGGCCGTTTTCTGCGTGCTATGCAGACCGGGAAGATAAAACTGACGCAGATTCGTTGCGCTTTGAAACTGCAAAATATACAGAAAGGAAAACGGATATGCAAAAATACTCGCTGGCCCTGCGAAAGTGCACACTGTCGGGTGCGGCGGGCGGGTGATATCCTGTGTACAGAGCCCGGGACACCGGACGAAAGGAGGAAGAACATCATGGGGCAGACAAAGCCCGCCGCCGGGCTGAAGAGCCTGAACCGCGCCGCCGATACCCTGAGCACCCTGCTGGCGCAGGAGGTGAAGGAGCTGAACGAGCGGCAGAAGGCCGCCCGGCGGGAAAACACCCCCGACCCCGGGATGATGAAGGGGCTGAAGGAGGCTACCGCCGTGCTCAAGGATCTGGCGGGTGTGGTAAAGACCCTGAACGATCAGGGCACAGAGCTGGAAGGAACAGAGTGCGGCGTGGTGCTGCTGCCGCCGGTGGAACAGGAGGAGAAGGAATGAACAGAACCGAGCGGGCAGTCATTGTGTGGAAGCCGCAGCCCCGACAGCTGGAATTTATGCGCAGACCGGAACCGGAGGCGCTGTACGGCGGCGCGGCGGGCGGCGGCAAGAGCGATGCACTGCTCATCGAGGCGCTGCGGCAGGTGCACATCCCGCATTACCGGGCGCTGATCCTGCGCAAGACCTACCCACAGCTTTCCGACCTTGTGGATAAGAGCCAGATGTACTACCGCCGGGCTTTCCCGGAGGCGCAGTACAACGCTACCTCCCATGTATGGGTCTTTCCCAGCGGGGCGAAGATCTGGTTTGGCTCCATGCAGTACACCAAGGACCGCACCAACTATCAGGGCAAAGCCTACGATTTTATCGGCTTTGACGAGCTGACCCACTTTGAGTGGGACGAGTACAGCTACATGATGAGCCGCAACCGCCCCACCGGGCCGGGCACCCGGGTGTATATGCGTGCCACCACCAACCCCGGCGGCATCGGTCACGGCTGGGTGAAGGCGCGGTTCATCACGCCTGCCCCGCCCGGCACCCCCATTGTGGAAACCGTCACGGTGCGCCTGCCGGACGGCACCGACCAGCAGATGGAGCGGGCGCGGGTGTTCATCCCGTCCAGCGTGTTCGATAACCCTGCCCTGCTGGCCAACGACCCCGGGTATCTGGCAAGCCTTGCCAGCCTGCCGGAGGCGGAAAAGCAGGCGCTGCTCTACGGCAGCTGGGACAGCTTTTCCGGGCAGGTGTTCACCGAATGGCGCAACGACCCGGCGCATTATCAGGATCAGCGCTGGACCCACGTCATCGCGCCCTTTGCCATCCCCAAGCACTGGCCCATCTGGCGCGGGTATGACTTTGGCTTTTCCAAGCCCTTTTCGGTGGGGTGGTATGCGGTGGACGAGGAGGGGCGGCTGTACCGCATCAAGGAACTGTACGGCTGCACCGGACGTCCCAACGAGGGGCTGCGCATTGACCCGGTGGAGCAGGCCAAGCGCATCCGGGAGGCTGAGCAGAACGACCCGCTGCTGCGGGGCAGGGTGATCCACGGAGTGGCAGACCCCGCCATCTTTGACGAAAGTCGGGGCGAGAGCATTGCGGCCATGATGGAGCGCAGCCCGCATTTTTTGCACTGGCAGCCCGGGGACCACACCCGGCTGGCCGGTAAGATGCAGTTTCACTACCGGCTGCGGTTTGCGCCGGACGGACGGCCGATGCTGCAGGTGTTCAGCAGCTGCAAGCACTTCATCCGCACCCTGCCCAACCTTGTGTACGACGAGAGCAATGTGGAGGATATCGACACCCGGCAGGAGGATCACATCTACGACGAGTGCCGCTATGTGTTGATGGAGCATCCCATCAGCCCGCCCGAGGCTTCTGCCGCGCCGCCAAGGCCGGACGACCCGCTGGAGCTGCACCGGCAGGCGCGGTTCTACCGCATCTGAAAAAACAGGAGAGAAAGGAAAGACTATGGAAGATACAAGAGCAGAGAGCCTGCCCATCGGCGCGGCAGAGGCGGCGGCTGCATTGCAGACGCTGCAGCGCTACAAGGCGGGCAAGGCGGCGCTGGACAAACGCCTGATCGATAACGAGCTGTGGTTCCGCATGGGACACTGGAAAAACTACCGCGACCCGCTGATGCCCGGCAAGGCGCAGCCCTCCAGCGGATGGCTGTTTAACAGCATTGCCAACAAGCATGCCGACGCCATGGACAACTATCCCGAGCCCATGGTGCTGCCCCGGGCGGCAGACGACCAGGCCACAGCGCAGGCGCTTTCCAGCGTACTGCCGGTGGTGCTGGAGCAGGCGGATTACGAGCAGGTGTACAGCGATGTCTGGTGGCGCAAGCTCAAGCAGGGCACCGGCGTTACCGGCATCTTCTGGGACCCGGCGGCGCGCGGCGGGCTGGGCGACATTGCGGTGCGCAGCGTCAACCTGCTGATGCTCTACTGGGAGCCGGGCGTGCAGGATATTCAGGACTCGCCGGATCTGTTCCACCTCAGCCTTGAGGACACTGCCCGGCTGACCGCGCAGTATCCGCAGCTGGCGGGGCACACCGCCGGGGTGGTGGACGTGCCCCGGTACATCCACGAGGACGGCCAGACCACCGCCAACAAGAGCGTGGTGGTGGACTGGTACTATAAGCGCCCGGACGAGAACGGCAAATTGCGGCTGCACTACTGCAAGCTTTGCAACGGCGTGGTGCTGTATGCCAGCCAGAACGACCCGGCGCTGGCGGCGCGCGGCTTGTACGACCATGGGAAGTACCCCTTTGTGTTCGACCCGCTGTTCGTGGAAGAGGATTCCCCTGCCGGGTTCGGCTACATCGACGTGATGAAGGACTGCCAGAATGCCATTGACAAGATGAACCACGCCATGGACGAGAACGTGCTGCTGGCCTCCCGCCAGCGGTATGTGCTCAGCGATACCGCCGGGGTGAACGAGGAGGAGCTGGCCGACCTGAGCCGGGACATCGTGCACGTTGTGGGGCGCCTGAACGAGGACAGCTTTCGTCCGCTGCAAACGGCGGGTCTGCAGGGCAACAGCCTGAGTTACCGCAACAGCCGCATCGAGGAGCTGAAGGAGATCAGCGGCAACCGCGACCTGACGCAGGGTGGCACCACCGGCGGCGTGACCGCTGCCAGTGCCATCGCCGCACTGCAGGAGGCGGGCAGCAAGCTGAGCCGGGATATGCTCAAGAGCGCTTACCGTGCCTTTGCAAGGCAGTGCTACCTCATTATTGAGCTGATGCGGCAGTTCTACGACGAGCAGCGGGTGTTCCGCATCACCGGGCAGCGCGGCGAGAGCGAATTCGTGCCCTTCTCGGCGCAGGGACTGCGCGCAAAGCCTGTGCCCGCCGTGGGCGGGGTGGAGCTGGGCAGCCGGGAGCCTGTCTTTGATATCGTGGTCAGCGCCGCCAAAAAGAGCACCTTCAGCCGCCTGTCTCAGAACGAGACCGCCAAGGAGTGCTACAAGCTGGGCTTCTTTGACCCTGCCAACGCGGACGCTGCCCTTGCGGCGCTGGAAATGATGGACTTTGAAGGGGTGGAAAAGGTGCGCGCCCGGGTGCGGCAGAACGGCACGCTGGCGCAGCAGCTGGTGCAGCTGCAAGGGCAGATGGCAAGACTGACCGCCGCTCTTGCACAGCAGCCCGGCGGCACCCAAGCGGCGCAGGACACCGCAGGTCTGACGGCACAGCTGCCGGTGGCGGCGGCTGCCCGCGCCATGAACTGGAATGGAAAGGAGGTGAAGTGAGATGATCAAGGTATGTTACAGCGAACTGGACGGCCCCAAGGGTCTGAGCCTGCGGCTGGAAGCCGTCGGTCACGCGGGCTACGCGCCCGCCGGGCAGGACATCGTATGCGCTGGCGCAAGCACCCTGATGCAGGCGCTGGTGTACCTGCTGGCAGGGGAGGAGAGCGCCCGCAGCGATGCATGGGACGAGCCGGATGGACCGCGCCTTGCCGTGGCGGCGCAGGCGCCGGTAGCACCGTGGGTGCAGGGTGCATTTGAACTGGCCAAGGCAGGCTTTACCCTGCTGGCAGAACGTTACCCGGACAATCTGCGCTTTGCGGATGTGAGCCGCAGCGGACAGCAGAGCATGATGGACTTGCAGCTGTTTGCAGAAGGGGAAGCCGCCCCCGCGTTGAGCCCGGAGCAGACCCGGCAGGCGGTGGCTGCGGGCACCCTGAAGCCGGAGTCCCCCGCTGCGCAGCCGGAAGCGCCCCGGCAGACCCCGGCAGAGCCGGAGCCGCAGCCGGAAACACCCGCACAGGCTGAGCGCCCGGTGCTGCCGCCCCTGCCGCTGCCGGTGCAGAACACGGTGCGCAGTCTGCACGCCCGCTGGGCGGCAGAGGAAGCGGCCATGCGCCGCAGCCAGCCGGGCTTTGACCTGAAGGCAGAGCTGAAGAACCCGGAGATGCGCCGTCTGATGCAGCTGCCCGGCATGCGGGTGCAGGACGCCTACCGCCTTGCCCACTACGAGGATGCCCTGCGCACCACGGCACAGACCGTGGAGCAGGGGGTAGTGGAGCGGGTGCAGCAGCGCGCTGCGCGTCCGCTGGAAAACGGCCTGCGCCCCGGCGCAGCTGCCTCGGTACGGCCGGACGTAGCCGCCATGACCCGCGCCCAGCGGGAAGCCTTGGAGCGCCGTGTGCTGCACGGTGCACAGATCGAACTTTAACCTGACAGGAGAAAGGAAAAAAGCATGATGAATTTTAACATCCAGCTGTTTGCGGACGCGCAGACCAACACCACCGGCACCATGTCGGTGGAGATGAAGACCTTTTACGAGAAGCGCCTGATCGATCAGGCAGAGCCGCGCCTTGTGCACGACCAGTTTGCGGATTACTACCCTGTGCCCCAGAACGGCGGCAAGACCATCGAGTTCCGCAAGTACGACAGCCTGCCCAAGGCCACCACCCCGCTGACCGAGGGCGTGACCCCCAACGGCCAGACCCTGAACGTGACCACCATCACCAGCGACCTGCACCAGTACGGCGGCTGGACCCCGCTGACCGATGTGCTGCAGATGACCGCCATCGACAACAACGTGGTGCAGGCCACCCGCGTGCTGGCAAGTCAGGCCGGCCGCACCATGGACAGCATCACCCGCGATGTGCTGGCGGGCGGCACCAATGTCATCTACGCCCCGAAGCTGGGCGCAGACGGTGCCGAGACCGCCGTTACCAGCCGCAAGGCGCTGGACAAGAGCTGCACCCTGACCCCGAAGCTGTTCTTTCAGGCAGCGGCGCAGCTGGGCGCAATGAACGCTGACCCCATCGGTGACAGCTACATTGCCATTATCCACCCCTATGCGGCCTACGACCTCAAGACCTGCAAGGAGTTCATGGAGGTGCACAAGTACGCCGACCCCGACACCATGTTCCGCGGCGAGATCGGCAAGCTGGGCAACATCCGCTTTATCGAGACCAGCGAGGCCAAGATCTGGAAGGACGACACCTGCCCGGCGGGTCTTGCGGTGTTCGGCACGCTGGTGCTGGGTGCCCACGCCTACGGCGTGACCGAGCTGGAGGGCGGCGGCCTGGAGCACATCGTCAAGCAGCTGGGCTACGGCGACGACCCGCTGAACCAGCGCGCCTCTGTGGGCTGGAAGGGTATGCGCGCCGCCGAGCGTCTGGTGGAGCAGTACATGGTGCGCATCGAGAGCGTGTCCAGCTACTCTGCCACCGCTGCCGCCAACTAAGGAGGTGCCCATGGCTGAAAAGAATGTGCGCATCCGGCTGTTCAAGGACAACAGCCGCTACAAGGGTGACCTGTTCGTCAGCGTCAACGGCGTGAACTACAAGATCCGCCGCGGCGTGGAGGTGGAGGTGCCGCCTGCTGTGGCCGAGGTGCTGGAGCACAGCCAGCGTCAGGACGAGCTGACCGCTGCCCGCATTGCCGCTGCGGAGAACGCGGCGCAGTAAAATCTGCAATATCAACGCTGCCCGGCTGGGAGAAATGCCCCCGGCCGGGCTTTTTATAAAAAAGGATGTGATGAGATGACCATAGGAGAGGCTTTGGAGCGTGCCGAGCAGCTGCGCCCAAACTGCCGCATTGAAACCGAGACCCGGCTGCAATGGCTGCGGGAGGCGGACGCCCTGCTGCGCACAAAGCTGTTTGACCGCGCCGCTGCCGGGGCGTTTGACGCCGTGGGCGCAGACCGTCCGTGGGAGCAGCCGGTGCAGGACGACCAGACGCTGCTGGCACCGCCACCCTTTGATGCTCTGTACCCGCACCTGTTGTGTGCGCAGATGGATGCCGCCTTGGGCGAGACCGACCGCTACGCCGGGGAGCAGGCACAGTACAACGCCCTGTACGCAGAGTTGGCGGTCTGGCTGCGGCAGAACTACCCGCCCCGCAGCCGGGCGCAGTGGCGCTGGTAAGGGGGTGAGGTGATGGTACTGGCAGACAGAATACGGCTTGCCAACACCCGGCAGCTGCTGCGGGCCTTTGGCGGCCTGAACGAGACCTACGGCTGCTCGGAGGCAGAGTACAGCGCCGGAGTGAACTTTTCTACCCGGGATTTTCCCGCACTGAGCACCCGCACCCCCCGCCGCAAGCTGCGGGCGCTGACCGGGCTGAACGGGATGTACCACCTGAACGGTCTGCTGACCGTCTGCGGGCGGGATATCACCTATACCCCGGACGATGCCGCTGCCCCGGCGGTGACAAAGCTGGACGCTGTGACCGATGGCCGCAAGGCGCTGGTGGGTATCGGCACAAAGATACTGATCTTCCCGGACAAGCTGGCCTTTGATACGGCAGACGGCAGTGTGACCGCACTGGGGGCGCTGTGGACGGCGGCAGGCAAAAGCGTGACCTTTGCCCCCTGCGATGCCGCAGGCAAGACCTATCAGGTGGAAGCCTTTGGCCGGGAGGAGCCCGCCGAACCCGCAGACGGACAGCTATTTTTAAAGGTAGAGGATGCCGACCATCCGTGGCGGTACGACAGCACGCTGGAGATGTACAGCAAAAACTCCGGCAGCTGGACGGCCATCCCGCTGGAATACTGCCGCATCACGGCGGCAGGGCTGGGCAAGCTGTTCCGGCAGTGGGACACCGTGACCGTGCAGGGCGCAGCCGCCGAGGCGGCGGGGCAGAGCCCGGAGCTGAACGGAGACCAAATCGTGTATGACGTGGGCGAGGACTGGCTGCGGGTGCGCTGCACCCCGCAGGGTGAGTATTTCTACGGTACACTGGTGCAGAACGCCGCCGCCGCCCAGTGGCAGAGCATGGACGGCAAACAGCACCGCAGTGTGGAAGCTGCCCAGACGGTATCTATGGAGCGCCGGGTGCCGGAACTGGATTTTGTGACCGAGTGCGACAACCGGGTGTGGGGCTGCAACAGCAAAGAAAACGTTATCTACGGCTGCAAGCTGGGCGACCCCACCAACTGGTTCAGCTACCGGGGCATCGCCGCAGACAGCTACGCCGTCACTGTGGGCAGCGATGGCGCTTTTACCGGGGCGGCCTCCTGCATGGGCTATGCACTGTTTTTTAAGGAGAACACCCTGCACAAGCTGTACGGCTCCAAGCCTTCGGATTTTCAGCTTTCCAGTCTGCGCTGCCGGGGCGTGGCCAAAAACGCCGCCCGCAGCCTGTGCGTGCTGAACGAGACGCTGTATTATCTCTCGCCGGACGGCGTCATGGCGTGGGACGGCAGTCTGCCCACCAAGGTGTCCGGTGCGCTGGACGCCGCAAAGCTTTCCAACGTGCAAAGCGCCGTGGGCGGCGCACTGGATGGCCGGTACTACCTGCACATCTCCCGGGAGAATGCCCGGCTGCTGGTCTATGATACCGAGAAGGGATTGTGGAGCGAGGAGGACGTCTGCTCCTGCGATATGACCAGCACCGGCGGGCAGCTTTATCTGTGGGACGGACAGGCGCTGTGGGCGGCAGACCCCACCCGCGAGCCGGACTGGCAGACCACCGACGGCGTGGAAACGGACATCCCCTTTGAGCTGGTTACCGGCGATGTGGGACTGGACGGCACCGAGCAGCGGTATCTCTCCCGGCTGACCCTGCGGCTGGACGCCGAGTGCACCAGCACAGTAGAAGTGGCGGTGAGCTATGACGGCGGCGCGTGGGAGACAGTGGCCTCCCTTGCCGCCCAAGGCAGCCGCCGCAGCTATGACCTGCCCTTTGTACCCCGGCGGTGCGGGTCGCTGCGGCTGCGGCTGCGCGGCAAGGGGCAGATCACCCTGCGCGGACTTGTGCGCACCATCGCCCCGGCAAAGGGAAAATTATGGGAGGAGGATACCTCATGGCAAGCATGAACGGCCTGAGCAAGCTGGGCCTGCCCAAGTTCAGCGATAACATGGACCCGGAGGATGCCCGGGCACTGCGCAGCTATCTGTACCAGATGCAGGAGCAGCTGCAGTATGTACTGACCAATCTGGATACGGAAAATATGTCCGACACCCTGCGCAGCAAGCTGCAGGGACTATAAGAACGAAAGGAGAATTATATGGCATCCAAAAAGAAGGAGGAACTGCTGCAGCCGGAGGTGCAAACGCAGGCACAGCCCGCTGCGCAGTCCACTTACAGCGCCGAGGGGCTGAACAGCCGCGCCGATGTGGAAAAGGCCATGGCAAACGTCAGCTACCGCCCCGGTCAGCAGGTGACCGATGCGGCCAACGCCCTGAAGCAGTGGCAGAAGAACCGCCCTGCAGACTACCAGAGCAGCTATCAGGATAAGATCAACAGCCTGCTGGGGCAGCTGCTGGAGCGGGAGAATTTTCAGTATAGCTACACCCGCGACCCGCTTTACCGCCAGTACGAGCAGCTGTATACCCAGAACGCCCACAACGCCAGCGCGGACGCGGCGGCGCAGGCCGCTGCTCTGACCGGCGGTTATGGTTCCAGCTATGCCACCAGTGCGGCGCAGCAGGCCTATCAGCAGCAGATCGGCGGGCTGGCCAGCGCCATCCCCACCCTGTACAATCTGGCGCTGGATACCTACCAGAGCGGCGGCGAGGAACTGGTGAACCGGCTGGACCAGCTGAACGGACAGGAGCAGAATGCTCAGACCCTGTACGACCGGCAGCTGCAGGACTACTACACCCAATTGCAGCAGAAAGGCGAGGCGTACAACGACGCCTATGCCAAGGACTACGGCCAGTATCAGGAGCACCTGAACCGGCTGGACACCCTGCACGGCTACTACACCGCGCAGGAGCAGGCGGAAATCAGCCAGCGCCAGCAGACTTTCAATAACATCATGACAGTGTTGGGCGTTATCGGGGACGTGGTGCAGCTGGCCATTACCGGCACCACCGGTCTGGGCACGTTGGCGGGCAGCCTGATGAACACCGGGTACAACATCTACGCCGGCAACCGCGCCTACGAGGCCGAGCGCGCCGACACCCAGTGGAGCCAGCAGATGCAGGAAAAGCAGCGGCAGGACGCACTGACCCAGCAGCAGTACGACAACACCGCCAGCGAGCGTGCTTATCAGGATGCGCTGAAGCAGCAGGCCTTCAACAACAATGTGACCACCCAGAAGCTGAACATCGCCAAGGGCGAGTGGGCACTGAAGCAGGCAAACGCCCAGCAGAAGGCCGCGCAGGCCGCCAGCAAGGCAGCGGCTGCGGGCACAAAGTCCGGCAAGTCCGGCAGCGGAAAAACCACCGGCAGCAGCGGTTCTGTCTCCGGCGGCAGCCGCAGCGCCGTCAGCGCCGGAGTGCCCTACACAGCAGCGCTGCTGCGCAGTCAGGGCAAGAGCGATGTGGCCGTCACCTCCGCCCTGCGGCAGGAGGGCTATACCCCCGCCCAGATCGCAAAGATCCTGCAGGAGATGAATAAATAAGAGAAAAGGCACCCCGGCAAAGCAGCTGCTTTGCCGGGGTGCCTTACTTTTATAGTATTCCGCCAAAAGAAAAAGTCCGCTGTTCAAAACAGCGGACTTTTGGTGGGGTGCCCAGTGGGACTCGAACCCACGGTCTCCAGATCCACAATCTGGCGCGTTAACCGACTACGCTATGGGCACCACATAGATGCGCCCGAAGGGACTCGAACCCCCGGCCCACTGCTTAGAAGGCAGTTGCTCTATCCACCTGAGCTACGGGCGCACGTTGTTATCCCAATGGGTTCCATTATGGCGGCAGTTCTGTGTCGGCACAGGCTGCGAGAGAAATAATACCATACCCATCGCATTCTGTCAAGGAAAATCTGAAAAAAGTTTCAACTTTTTTGCGCTGCGGGCAAAAATGACCGTTCCAGCGTGTAGGAATGGCCTTACAGCAGCCACATTCCGGCACAGCCCAGCGCAAAGCCCAGTACAAAGCCGCACACCACGTCCCGCACATGATGCACCCCCGTGAGCACCCGCAGGCAGCAGATGAGCAGGGCAACGCCCACCATCACGCAGCCCGCGGCAGGGTAGAAATACAGCCACACCGCCGCCAGCACGGCGGCGCTCAGCGCGTGGCGGGAGGGCATGGAGTGCCCACGGCTCTCCTTTGCCACCAGCGGGGTAAAGCCGGGCTGCTCGTAGGGGCGGGGAAAGGGCAGCCGGCTGCGCAGCAGCGTGCCGCCCCAGAACACCAGCCCCGGAACAAAGACGGAGCGGGCGATGAGCACCATAAAGTCCAGCGCGGCCTGTTTCTGGGTGAGGAACAGCCGCGAGAGCCGGACGTTCAGCAGGCACAGCAGCACCGGGTAGCACACAAAGGGCACCAGCGGCAGCCACCGGTCCAGAAAAACGACCAGCCGTTTTACGGCCGGGTGGGCGCTGAACCAGTGATAGATGGGCTTATACTGTTCTGCGGTCAAAGCAGCTCTCCTCCTGTCGGGACGGACATCAGAAACAGGTGTCCAGATAGTTTTCCACATCAAAAGGCTCCGGGGTGGAATCCTTGCGCAGGTACAGCGGGTGGTGCGGGTGTCCCTTTTTGCTGCGCTTGCCAAAGGTGACCCACGGGATGTCCCGCTCCCGCGTCAGAGCCACCATCTCCCGCATCAGGCCGGGCAGGTAGTCCCGCTTTTCGATCAGGGTGCCCCATGCCGCCCACATGGTGGGCTCGGTCTGGGCCAGAACGGCCTGCAGCCAGCGCAGGTTCTCATCGCACAGGGCGCGGTCGGGGGTCTTGTCCATATCGTTGGGGTCGGTGGCGCGCTGGGGGTAGACGTTGAACATGATCCAGCTGTCAAAGCCGTTGGCGGCGGCCAGCCGCTCCACACTTTTTAAGGTGGGGTCCAGCGCACCGGGCTGGGCGGTACTGGGGTTGATGCCGATGCACACCAATGGGTGCTTGCCCACCCGCCCCAGAACGTAACGGTAGCTTTGGTAGGTGTGGGGCTCGTAATACCAGATGCCGCCGGCGTATTCGCCCGCCTCAAGCACGGGCAGAGAAACGGTCTGCATAATAGTAAACTCCTGTCGGTTTTGAATAGCAATATTATCGTACCTGAAACCACCGGGAAAATCAACAGTTTTAACCCCAAAATACTGCCTTATTTCTGTTTTTGTGGTATACTGGGGGTGTTCCGGTGCGGCAGGGGGACTGCGGTACCGCGCTTCGCTTACAGAAAAAAGGAGTTCTTATGCTGGAAGATTATAAAAGTGCACTGCGCGCAGGGCAGCGCGCCTATCGTGCCCGCATAGCCCGCGGCCAGTCGCCCTATCTGGCTGTTCTGGACGATGTGCTCAAGGGCGTGGATATCGTGGCGCAGGAGCCGCTGGGTCTGGTGGAGATCCCGTCGGACAGCCTTGTGGGCACCAAGACCAGCGGACGGCACACCGCTTTTTCGTATGATTTTATGCCCCTGCTGGAGCCGGACACCGAGTTTGCCGTCAAGTGGTCGAACCTGTGCGACGCGCATCTGGAAGAGGGCATCCATACCCCCATCATCGCCTTTGAGTACATGAACCGGTTCTATGTGCAGGAGGGCAACAAGCGGGTCTCGGTGCTCAAGTATTACGGCGCCGTCAAGATCCCGGGCACGGTCACCCGGCTCATCCCCGCCCGCACCGAGGATCTGGAAAATAAGATCTACTACGAGTTTCTGGATTTCTATAAGCTGTCCAAGGTGAACTATGTGCATTTCTCCAAGCTGGGCGGCTACAGCAAGCTGCAGACGCTGGTGTGCAAGGCCAGCGGCGAGGCATGGTCGGAGGACGACCGGCTGAACTTTGCCGCCTTCTACACCATGTTCCACCAGCAGTTCGAAGCCTTGGGCGGCAGATCCCTGGGGCTGACCACCGGTGATGCACTGCTGGTGTACCTGTCGGTGTACCGCTACTCCGACACCTACGACGCCACCCCGGCGCAGGTACGGCAGAACCTGGAAAAGCTGTGGAACGAGGTGAAGGTGCTCACCGAGCCCCATGGCGTGGAGCTTTCGCTGGAACCGCCCAAGAGCCCCGCAGAGCCGCTGCTGTCCAAGCTGAATATCTTCAGCCCCAGCAAGCAGCCCAGTGAGCTGCGGGTGGTGTTCCTCCACGAGTACAACGCCAAGATCAGCGCATGGGTGCGTTCGCATGACGAAGGGCGCGATGCGCTGGCCAAGGTCTTCCCGGACAAGGTGTATATCAGCTGCTACGAGGATGTGAACCCGGAGGTGGACGCGGAGCAGGTGCTGGAGGAGGTAGCCCACAACAATGCGGACGTGGTGTTCGCCACCAGCGTGCGGATGTACAACGCCTGCCTGAAGGTGGCGGCGCAGCACCCCAAGACCCGCATCCTGAACTGCTCGCTGAACGCGCCGCACCCGCTGGTGCGCACCTACTACCCCCGCACCTATGAGGTGACCTATCTGCTGGGCATGCTGGCCGGTATCATGACCAAGACCGGGCACATCGGCTATGTGGCGGCAAACCCCGTGTACGGCGTGCCCGCTGCGATCAACGCCTTTGCGCAGGGGCTGAAGAGCGTGCGCCCGGCAGGCCGTATCTGGCTGCGCTGGGCCTGCCAGCCCGATACCGCCCATCCGCTGGATTTTGCTGACTGCCCGGAGATCGACATGGTCTACGCCCGGGACAGTCGGGAGCCTGCCGACACCAACCGGGACTACGGCCTGTGCCGCAAACTGCCGGACGGCAGCTTACAGCCGCTGGGTCTGCCGATCTGGCGGTGGGATACCTTTTATGTGCAGATCGTGCGCTCCATTTTTGACGGCAGCTGGGACAATGCAGCCACCACCCGCGCAGTGAACTACTGGTGGGGTCTGCGCAGCGGCGCAGAGGATCTGGAGTATCAGGAAGCACTGCCCAGCGGTACGCGGCAGCTGCTGGATCTGCTGGAAACGCTGCAGGGCTCGGATAATGTGCACATCTTCCCGGAAAAGCTGTATGATAACGAGGACAACCTGCACTCCCCGGAGAATAGAGTTTACAGCCCCAAAGAGCTGATGGAGATGGATTGGCTGGATGCCTGTGTACACGGCAAGCTGCCCCATTACGATGAACTGGACGTCAAGACCCGTACCGTGCTGGCGATCAACGGACTGGACAACGTAAAGGGTCTGGAGAAATGAGCCGGCCTGACCGGAAACAGAATGGAGCATACGAACGTGAAAATTCTTGCCATCTCAGATGTCCCGTCCAAGGCGCTGTGGGACTATGACACCCGCGCCCGGCTGGAAGGCATCGACCTGATCCTCTCCTGTGGGGATCTGCCCAAAAAGTATCTGGAATATCTCACAAACTTTACCGCTGCGCCCATCCTGTATGTGCACGGCAACCACGACGGCAGCTACCAGACTCAGGGTGAACCCGGCGGCTGCATCTGCGTGGACGATCAGGTGTACACATGGAAGGGTCTGCGCATCATGGGGCTGGGGGGCTGTCAGCGCTATAATAAAGAGGACACCTACCAGTACACCGAGAAGGCCATGCGCCGCCGTGTGCACAAGCTGGAGCATCAGGCACACAAAAGGGGCGGCATCGACCTGCTGCTGACCCACGCCCCGGCCAAAGGGCTGAACGATGGGGACGACTGTGCCCATAGGGGCTTTGAGTGCTTCAACGAGATTTTGGACGTGTACCAGCCTAAATGGTTCATCCACGGGCACGTACACCTGAATTATGATGCAAAGCTGCCCCGGGTATGCACCCGCGGCAACACCACCGTTATCAACGCCACCGAGCGCTATGTGTTCGAGATCCCGGACCCGGACCCGGTCGAAGAACACAAGACCCTCTGGCGGATGCTGGGGTTCTGAGCCGCTGCCTATGCAAAAAAGACACCGCACAGCTGTGCGGTGTCTTTTTTTGTTGATGGAGCCTTATTGTGGGAATAGCGGGCGCGGCAGCAGTGCGGTGCTGTCTGCGGCCCTGTAAAAGTTACAGTTCCAGCTTGCCGGAGAACTTATTGATGACGTAGTAGGCTGCGCCTTCCTCAGGCTTGACGTACACCTTGCAGGACTGTACGCCGACCTTGTGGGTGGTGCGGTAGTCTGCCTTGGCGCGGTCAATGATGTCGGTGATGTTGTACTGCTCACCGCCCATCTCTACATACAGCTCGGGTGCCAGCGGCGGGCGGCCGCGGCGGGCGGGAGCCTTGGTGGATTTGCGGGTCTTGCCCTCGGCAGCCGGAGCATCGGCTGCGGGAGTAGAAACTTTCTTTTCAGGCATGATGCATAACCTTCCTTCTGTATTTGATCTGGTGCAGCGGGGCTGCACCGGCGGGCTCCAATGATCTATCGTAAGGCAGAAGCAGTGCAAAAAGCACAGACCCGGCTGCCCCATACGAACCGGTACGAAACTATTTGCGTAAAGAAGTTGAACCTATAATTATATAATATGTTTTTGAAATTCATTTGTAAAGCTTTTTTTGCAAAAAACATTGTAAAATCGGTAGGAAACGGCGGAATAAATGGCCGGAGCAGTCTTCCGGTGCTTTTTCCCGGGCAGAGTACGACTTTTCGGCAAAACGAACGGCCATTCCCGGGAAAGGCTGGCCACAAATGCGGCGGGCAAAAACGCCCTTTCGCAGGGGAGGAATAAGGCGGAACGGAACTGTCGGCACGCGCAGGGGACGCAGCAGATAAAATGCAGAAGCTGCCGCACAAAAAAGAACCGCCCCATTTCTGATATGTACCCCTAATACTGGACACCCAGTATTGGGGGTATTTTTATGAAATACAGCTATGAGTACAAAAAGCAATGCGTGGAATTGTATCGGCAAGGGAAATGGCCAGAAACACCAGTGGAAGTAAAGCAGACAAATTTTCACAAGATGATACGGAGGTGGGCTCGCATGGAAGAAGCCTGTGGTCCAGAGGTTCTGCACCATAAGAGTCAAAACAAAGTCTGGAGCTGCCGGGCTCCATCCGGGACAACGTTTTTAAGGCGCAGGTCTCTGAAATGATGCAATACGAAAATTTTTCTCAAAAAGGGTTGACATTCTACCCGCTCTGTGGTATTATACTTGAGCAGTCAGCGAGAACCGCTGAAAAGCAAAAAAAGTAAATATCGCGGGGTGGAGCAGTCTGGTAGCTCGTCGGGCTCATAACCCGAAGGTCGTTGGTTCAAATCCGGCCCCCGCAACCACCAAGCAGGTTGAATTTTTTTGAATTTAACCTGCTTTTTTGTGTTCACGTCAAAGTGGGCATCCGGGTCAATGCCATCGCTCCGGGCTTTTTTGCCAGCGAGCAGAACGCAAAGCTGCTCTTCAACGAGGACGGCACCCCCCACCGACCGCACCAAAAAGATCCTTGCCGCCACCCCCATGGGCCACTTTGGCGACAGCGAAAAAGACCTTGTGGGCGCGCTGCTGTTCCTGCTGAACAACGACGCAGCTGGTTTCATCACCGGCATCTGCCTGCCGGTGGACGGCGGCTTCTCGGCCTATTCCGGTGTGTAATAAGTGCTGTAAAATATACAAAACCACCCCTGCCTCCCGGTGCAGCAGCCCGGCGGGACAGGGGTGGTCGTTTTCAGCAGGGTTAAACAAAAGGCTTCCCCCGGCCGGGGGAAGCCTTCATGCGGAAAATGAATTTCTATGGGGTCACTTCTTCGGGTGCTTTTTGCGCCATGCAAGCGCCACGGCAACAGCGGCACACGCCAGCACTGCCAGCGGCCAGACGGAGGCCAGCGCCACCACAAATTGCTGCAAGCCATTCACAAAGTTGCCCCAGCCGGAGACAAGGGCCGTGCCGATGCGGGAGAAGAAGCCCTCGTCAACAGGCGTGTAGGTCTGCACCTCGTTCAAGTCGATATATACGGTGCACTGCTGCACCTGATCGCTGTACCAGTCCAGCTGGCTCTGCCAGCTTTCGATCTGGGACTGCACCTCGGTGAGGGAGTCCTCGATCTGCAGCAAGTCCGAAAGAGTTTCGGCCTGTGCCTGCAGCTGCTGTAAGCGGGTGCGCTGTGCCTGCAGATTAGAAAGCCGCGCGGACACGTCCATATACTGGGTGGTCACATCATCGGCCTGCTGGCTGCGATAGGTCACATTACCGGCAGCGGCCACAGCCTCCAGAAAGCTCTGGTAGTTGGCCTGCGGCACCCGGTAGGTCAGGTTGACGGAGCGGCTGGAACCGGTGCGCGTGTACTCGCTGCTGGATTCCAGATAACCGCCCGCCTCGGCAAGGGCGCTGTCCAGCGCACTGCGGGCTGCTTCGTAATCCTTGCTTTCCAGCGTCAGGTTGGCAGTGTAGATGATCTTGGCACTGTCCACCGCAGGCGCAGCAGCCTCGGTGCTGCCGGTACCGCTGTACTCCGTTTCCAGAGAGCGGTCGTCTGCATCCAGACTGTAATTCACCGCCTCGGGGGTGCTGTCCAGCGCGGCATGCTGGAGATCAAACCCGCCCGCTGCCACAGAGGCAGCGGAGCTGTCGGCAGTGCCCTCGGCTGCGTACAGGGCGGGCGCACTGCTTTTGGCGCTGCCCATCCCGATGCCCAGATGCAGGGTGCTGTAACCCAGCACGCACACGGCCAGACAGGCAGCCAGCGTGCCCAGCTGCTTTACCGGGAAGTGGATGGGCTTTTTCTTCTTGGCTTCGGTGTTCAGGGGTGCTGCGGGTGCAGCGGTCTGCGGGGCAGGGGCAGCCATCATGGGCTCGGCCTTTTCCTCCGCAGTCAGGGTGTCGGTCATGGCCAGCAGTTTTGCCTTCAGATCGTCCGGGGCAGCAAGGTCATCGACCTCCATCTTATATTCATACCACCTCATCTTCGATCTCCTCCTTCAGCATCGTATGTAACTGTGCCCGTGCGCGCCGCAGCCAGCTTAGTACCGTATTTGTGGGCACCGCCATCATCCGCCCGATCTCTGCCGCAGTGTATCCTTCGTAGTAATGCAGATAAATGGCATTGCGGTAGTTTTCCGGCAGCGTGCGGATGGCATCCAGCACGCTGCCGTCCTCTTCCAGAACATCGGGGGCGGGCAGGTTCTCGTCCAGTTCGGTGTCTTTTTGGTGGGCGGCGCGAGTCAGGTCCCGGCAGCGGTTGATGGCCACCCGCAGCAGCCATGCTTTGAGATGCTCCTCACTCTCAAAGATGCCGTTATAGTGCAGCAGCTTTTCAAACACATCCTGCACCACATCCTCAGCATCGGCTGTGCAGCGGCAATTATGTACCGCAGTGCGGTAGACGGTGTCGCTGTAACGCTGCACCGCCAGGGTAAATACTTCGTTTCTGGTCAGCTGTCCCATTGTATAAACTCTCCTTGGATGCCCGGAAGCGGGCTTCTCGATGGAATGTTTGTGGTTCTCACGGGGACGTTCACTCAATATACGGCTCAGCATCCCCGATTATTGCAGAACAAAACCCGGATCCTTCCATTTTTTGTGTACCGGACGCACCGGGCCGCATGGCGCGTCCACGTTCTCCGACAGAGGTTGGATATCCTGCCGGTTTACCGGTCAGTATACCACGGAATCGTAGAAAGGAAAAGAGGGAGATACCCCTCCTTATTTATAGACCCTTTGCAGCAAGGCCAGCCGCTCGGAGAGAAAGGTCTCGGCCTTGGGGTGGTGCAGCCAGCATTTGCCGTCGGCGCTGTGCACCAGCTTCTGCGCCAGTGCGGCGGGGGCGGTGTCGATGGCTACCACGTCCTGCATGGTCAGTTGCAGGGTGAGCGCCGCCGGAACATCCGGCAGAGGCGGCAGTGGGTCCTCCCACACAAAGGGCGGCAGCAGCTGCACCGCCACGGTCAGGCGGGTGCATTCCTCGGTCAGCAAAAGGGCGGCGGGGGTGCCGTCCGGCTGCACCTGCAAGCTGCTGTATAAAAGCTGCATCCGGGCAGGGGAGAGCAGCCGGGTCAGGCCTTCTGCCGGAGCAGCCGCAAGCTGCAGATACCCGGCGGCTTCCTCCCGGTAGATGCGCCGGGCGGGGGCGTGCAGCCCTGCGTAGAGGGCGGGCAGCATAAAGCTGCCGCTTTTTTCCAGCGCCTGCTGCGCCAGCAGATAGAACTCGGTCAGCGGGTACGCAGCATCCGGCTGCGGCATCCCGAAATCTGGCCGCGATACATGACCTCCACCCATGGGGACCTCCTTGACAAAACACGATGGTGCGATTATACTATAAACAGAAGGGGCGCTGACTGCAAAGGTCAGCTTTCCATCCCGCATTAGTCAAAAAGATTGACCGCTAGTTTGGTAGACTGGGGCGGTCAATCTTTTTTGTTGTCATCGTTTTTCTTCTGCGAAGCTTTATCCATGACCTCAAGGGTCAGGCGAATTACCTCAATGATCAATCCCAACAGCGTAAGAATGACCATCAGCAGGTTCAGCATCTCCGACAGATCCATCTGACATCCCTCCCTTCGCCTTCAGGGCTTGGGGAGGCTTGGCTCAAAAAAGTTCTCCTCCCACAAGCCGCTGGTTCGTTCCATGTACCGGAAGAAGCAGTGCTGCAGGATGGGAAAGCATGACCACCGATTATGCAATCAGCGCCGTATTCTTAGAATATCATATTTTTCGACGGATTACAATATATCTGTTGATTGTAAACCCTTTGCAAACTTTTCCGTTGACCTGCGGCGCACCGGTGCGGTATACTCGGGCACAGATGCCTTACAAAACGAAAAACAGAGGGAAAACTGACCATGAAAGACAAAAAACTGACTACCTACCAGATGGCTGTCACCGCGGTGATGGCTGCCGTGCTGTGCGTGCTGGGCCCGCTGACCGTGCCTATCGGAGCCGTGCCCATCTCGCTGGCAAACTTTGTAATCTGCCTGACCGCATGGCTGCTGGGGCCGAAGTTCGGCACCCTGAGCGTGGTTATCTATCTGGCGCTGGGCGCCATCGGCATTCCGGTGTTCTCCGGCTACGGTGCCGGCCTTGCCAAGCTGGCAGGCCCTACCGGCGGTTATCTGGTGGGCTATTTGCTGCTGGCCTTCGTTGGCGGTATGTTCATTGAAAAGAGCAAGGGCAACCCGGTGGTCTCCGCTGTGGGTCTGGTGCTGGGCGATGCCGCCTGCTATGTGCTGGGCACGGCATGGTTCGTGTTCCAGATGCAGTGCGAGCTGGGCTACGCACTGACCGTCTGCGTCTACCCCTTCATTGCGCTGGATCTTGCAAAGATCGTGGTGTCCTGCATCGTGGGTGCGCTGCTGCGTAAGCGCCTGACGCAGGCAGGCGTGCTGAAACTGCAGAATGCAGTTTCGGAATGATTGCTAAGCGGAAAATTATTTTTAGATAGAATAAGCCCGGAGGGTCTGCGAACCTTCCGGGCTTATCTCTTTATTCCTGATATCCCAAGGTGGCTGCCATGACCGCCTTGATGGTGTGCATCCGATTCTCGGCCTCGTCAAACACGATGCTCTGGGGGCCTTCGAATACCTCGTCGGTCACCTCCATGGCGTCGCGGCCAAAGCGTTCGCCCATCTCCTTGCCTACAGTGGTCTTGTGGTCGTGGTAGGCGGGCAGGCAATGCATAAATACTGCATCCGGGCCTGCAATATTCATCAGATCCTGATTAATCTGGTAGGGGGCAAGATCGTGGATGCGCTCTGCCCAGACTTCTACCGGCTCGCCCATGGACACCCACACATCGGTGTACAGCACGTCCGCGCCCTTTGCTGCTTTGACGGGATCCTCCTCAAAGGAGAGGGTAGCCCCGGTCTGGGCGGCAATAGCCTGACACTGTTCCACAAGCGCGGCATCCGGCTGGTACCTTTTGGGGGCGCAGGCGGTAAAGTGTAAGCCCATCTTGGCGCAGCCCACCATCAGGCTGTTGCCCATATTGTAGCGGGCGTCGCCGAAGTAAACGAAGTGGATGCCCTTCAGGTGACCGAAATGCTCCTGAATGGTGAGGAAATCGGCTAAGATCTGGGTGGGGTGAAACTCGTTGGTCAGGCCGTTCCACACCGGTACACCGGCATAGTGCGCCAGCTCTTCCACGATCTGCTGGCCGTAGCCCCGGTACTCGATGCCGTCAAACATCCGTCCCAGCACCCGGGCGGTGTCGGCGATGGACTCCTTTTTGCCGATCTGGCTGCCGGAGGGGTCCAGATAGGTCACTTCCATGCCCAGATCGTGGGCGGCGACCTCAAAGCTGCAGCGGGTGCGGGTGGAGGTCTTTTCAAAGATCAGAGCAATATTTTTGCCCCGCAGCTGGTCGTGCCGGATACCGGCCTTCTTTTTGGCTTTCAGGTCAGCGGCCAGCTCCAGCAGCTGCCCGATCTCGGCAGGGGTGTAGTCCAATAGCTTCAAAAAGCTGCGATTTTTCAGTTCCATTGTATATTTCCCTCTCTATGCAAGAACTATTGAATATTTATTCAAGTCGTGATTCTATTATAATACGTTGCATCGGGAAGGTCAAGAGGGAGCTTACAGCTCCAGCTCTACCCGGCGTCCGGTGGGCTTATAGGGGGTCAGCCGGACACCGGCGTGCTCGAACATGAACCGCGCCGCAATGCTGGAATCGCTGTCGTGGTACTTGTCGCCGTAGTACACCACTTCGGCAATGCCGGACTGGATGATGGCCTTGGTGCACTCGTTGCAGGGGAACAGGGTCACATACACCCGGGCACCCTTCAGGTTGTTGTGGGCGCTGTTGAGAATGGCGTTCAGCTCGGCGTGGCAGACGTACATATACTTGGTCTGCAGGGGGGCGCCCTCCCGCTCCCAAGGCATCTCGTCATCGCTGCAGCCCATGGGCATCCCGTTGTAGCCCAGAGAAAGGATCTTGTTTTCCGGGCTTACGATGCACGCGCCCACCTGACTGTTGGGGTCCTTGGAGCGCATGGCGGTAAGCAGCGCAATGCCCATAAAATATTCGTCCCAGTTGATATAATCCTCGCGCTTCATCGCGTAAAACCTCCTGCCTCTTCCGGCGGGTCTGCGGCTTGACAAACCCGGAAAAATAGACTATACTACGAATAGAAAGAGCGCTGCCCGGCAAAACGGCTCCGCTCCTCATGGATCAAATGACCAAAAGATCAAGTGACCGTGGCTTGGGGAAGCGCTGGCGGTCACTTTTTCTTTTTGTCGTTGTCATGGTGTTTTTCCTCTCTGCTCGAGTTTCCATGTGATTTCAAAGGTCACATGTACGATGGTGACGATAAGCGTCAGAAGCATCAGAATCTCGGAGATCGACATCCAACATCCCTCCTTCCGCCGAAAGCATCAGGAGAGATCACTTCAAAAAGCTGCCCTCCTGACACCTGCTTCACTCTGGGGTGAATTTGCAGAACCAGTGAGGACACAGAGCCGCCTTGCGTTTTGGGTCAACGCCCTTACCGCCGAAGCGGCACTTACAGCATATCACAAAACCCGCATATTTGCAACGAAAACTCCCGGCTCCGCGCCTGTACGCGCTGCCGGGAGTTTTGCCTTTTTGCAAACGGTTTCTGCACCGCAATGTCAACTTGCACAAAACAGTGCCCGGAAGTTTGGCAGGCGCTTTTGCTAAAATTTGAAACGATATATTTAAAAATCGTTTCAGATGTGGTATTATCTTTGTAAAATATGCCACAAAAACGGAGAGAACGCTCCGTGCGGCGGAAATGAGGGAAAAACCGATATGAAATACGCAAGCAACAACATCCGCAATATTCTGATTGCCGGCCATGCCGGCAGCGGCAAGACCACGCTGACCGAAGCACTGGTCTATTTTTCGGGCGCTGCCGAGCGTATGGGCCGGGTTGAGGACGGTACCACGATTTCGGACTTTGATCCCGAGGAAGCAAAGCGCAAGGCCAGCCTGTCGGCGTCCGTTGTGCCGGTGGAGTACGAGGGCATCAAGTACAACCTGATCGATGCACCGGGTCTGTTCGACTTTGAAGCAGGCGAGTACGAGGGCATCCGCGCCGCCGAGAGCGTGCTGGTGTGCGTGTCCGGCCGCAGCGGCGTTACCGTGGGCGCAGAGAAGGCGTTCCAGCTGGCCCGCAAGAACGGCAAGGCCACCATGGTGTTCGTCTCCAAGTGCGATCTGGAAAACGCCAACTACTTCAAGATCCTTGAGGATATGAAGATCCGCTTCGGTTCCACCATCTGCCCCTGCGTCGTGCCTGCAAAGCTGGATGACGGCACCCCTGTGTACATCAACCTGTTCAGCCAGAAGGCCTTTAAGTACGAGGGTGGCAAGCAGATCCAGGTGGATCTGCCGGACATCGGCCACCGATTCCAAGGCCTGATCGAGGCCATGAGCGAGGCCATTGCGGAAACCGACGATGAGCTGATGGAAAAGTTCTTCGGCGGCGAGCCCTTTACCACCGAGGAGATCGTGGAGGGCATGCGCAAGGGCGTTAAGGACGGCCTGATCACCCCCGTGTTCTGCGGCAGTGCCGTGAATATGCAGGCACTGGATATGCTGCTGTTCAATATGCACAAGCTGCTGCCCAGCCCGGAGCACGAGGCCAGCACGCTGGCCGAGGACGCCAACGGTGAGTCGGTGGAACTGCACTGCACCGAGGACGAGCCCACTGCCGCCTACGTCTTTAAGACCGTGGCCGACCCGTTCGTGGGCAAGCTGAGCTATCTGCGCGTTATCAGCGGCAAAGTGACCGCAGGCGAGCCGCTGACCAATGCCCGCACCGGCGAGGTGGAAAAGATCACTAAGCCCCTGACTGTCCTTGGCAAGAAGCAGATCGAAAACGACGGCATCGGTGCCGGTGATATCGGCGCTGTGGCAAAGCTGGTAAGCGCAAAGACCGGCGATACCCTGTGCGATGCAGACCGCGTGGTCAAGCTGCCTGCGCCTGTATTCCCCAAGCCCAGTCTGTTCATGGCTGTTACCGTGGCCAAGAAGGGCGACGAGGGCAAGATCTCCAGCGCACTGGCACGCCTGATGGAAGAAGATCCCACCCTGTGCTACATCAATAACGCCGAGACCCATCAGCAGGTCATCGGTGGCTTGGGCGAGCAGCATCTGGACGTGGTCAAGGCCAAGCTGAAGAACAAGTTCGGCGTGGAGATCGGTCTGGAAGCTCCCCGCATCGCCTACCGCGAGTCCATCCGCAAGGCCTGCCAGAAACAGGGACGCCATAAGAAGCAGACCGGCGGTCATGGCCAGTTCGGTGACGTTATCATCAACTTCGAGCCCTGCGACAGCGAGCAGGTGGTGTTCGAGGAAAAGGTGTTCGGCGGCAGCGTGCCCAAGAACTTCTTCCCCGCCGTGGAAAAGGGCGTGCGTCTGGCAGCCGAAAAGGGCGTGCTGGCCGGTTACCCTGTGGTCGGCCTGAAGGCCACCCTGCTGGACGGCAGCTACCACCCGGTGGATAGCTCTGAAATGGCCTTTATCATGGCTGCAAAGCTGGCCTATAAAGCCGCTATGCCGGAGGCAGGCCCCGTCATTCTGGAGCCTATCCACACCCTGAAAGCCCATGTGCCCAACGACAACACCGGCGATATCATGGGCGATGTGACCAAGCGCCGTGGCCGTGTGCTGGGCATGGAGCCAGACGAGGACGGCTTGCAGACCATCATTGCCGAGGTGCCGCTGGCAGAGCTTGCAAACTTTACCACCTTTATCCGGCAGACCACGCAGGGCCGCGGCTGGTTCACCACCGAGTTCGCCCGCTATGAGACCCTGCCCGAGATGCTGGTGCCTGCCGTTGTGGAGCAGGCCAAGAAGCTGGGCAATCTGGACGAGACCGCAGACGACTGAGCCCTGAACCCCTGATTTGACATTTCCCCGAGCCCCCGCCGACACTTTTTTCCCTCTGTCGGCGGGGGCTTTTTTGTAAAAACGCAACGTCGGACAGCCCGCAGGCTGTCCGACGTTGTTCTAATAAAATATGTTTTCCGCTATTTATGCGCAAAGCACAGCGAAGCGCATTCAAAATGCTCTGGCGTTACACGCCGGAAGCACCATAGTTTGCCAGCACGCGGGCGGAGGGGTCGTTGACGTTGCAGCCCGGCCATGCTTTGTTGGGCATCCAGAAGCCCACGATGGTGCGGCTCTGGTCGTAGTAGTATTTCTCGAAGATCTCCCGGTACAGCAGGCTCTCCTTGGTGAAAGGCATGCAGTGTGCCGAGTAGTTTGCCCGGCGCATCTGGAACTCCTCGTCGGTGTACAGGCTCTCGGCGTACTCCTTGATGTCGTCCACCATGCTGTGGCCTACAGCGTCCGAGAAGGCGGCCTTTTCGCGCCACAGGATTTCCGGCGGTAGCCAGTCGCCCTCAAAGGCCTTGCGCAGCAGGTACTTGCCCTTGCCGTAGCGGTTCAGCTTCTTTTCAGGGTCGATGGCCATGACGTAGCGCACAAAATCTAGGTCGCCAAAGGGCACGCGGGCCTCGATGCTGTTGGAGGAGATGCAGCGGTCTGCCCGCAGCACATCGTACATGTACAGCTCCCGGATGCGCTTCTGGCTCTCCTGCTGGAAAGCATCGGCGGTGGGGGCGTAGTCGGTGTATTTGTAGCCGAACAGCTCGTCCGAGATCTCGCCGGTCAGCAGCACACGCACATCGGTCTGCTCGTGGATGGCCTTGCACAGCAGGTACATGCCCATGCTGGCGCGGATGGTGGTGATATCCCATGTGCCCAGCAGCCGGATGACCTCTTCCAAGCTGCTGAGCACCATCTCACGGTTGATGATGATCTCGTGGTGCTCGCTGCCAAGATAGTCCGCAGTCTGCCGGGCATATTTCAGGTCGATGGCATCGGTGTCCATGCCGATGGCAAAGGTGCGGATGGGCTTGCCCAGCTTTTTGGCGGCAATGGAGCACACCAAGGAGGAGTCGAGCCCGCCGGAAAGCAGAAAGCCCACGGGTGCATCGGCGTCCAGCCGCTTTTCCACACCGGCGATCAGCTTTTCGCGGATGTTCTGCAGGATGGTGGGCATATCGTCCTGCATGGGGGCGGGCACATCGGCAATGTCCTCGTAGCGCACAAAGCGGCCATCGCAGTAGTAGCTGCCAATGGGGAAGGGACGGATATCATCGCACCAGCCGATGAGGTTGCGCATCTCGGAGGAAAAGGCAATCTTGTGGCTGGACTTGGAGTAGCCGTAGAACAGCGGACGGATGCCGATGGGGTCGCGGGCGGCGATGAGCCGATCCTTGCGGGAATCGTACAGGATCAGCGCGAACTCCGCGTCCATGTGGCGGAACATATCCAGCCCGTACTCGTAGTACAGCGGCAGCAAGATCTCGCAGTCGCAGTCGGAGCAGAACTTATAGCCCCGGCGCTTTAGGATCTCTTTTTCGAACCGGAAGCCGTACAGCTCGCCGTTGCACACCACGCAGTCGGCACCCCGGTAAAAGGGCTGCATCCCCTCCGGGGTCAGTCCCATGATGGCAAGCCGCCCAAAGCCCATCAGGCCATAGGGACCCTCCACCACCCGCTGGTCGTCCGGCCCGCGGTCCACGGTGCGCAGCAGATACTCTTTGAATTTTTCGGCACTCAGGTCGTGCCCCGTATAACCCATAACACAACACATACTTCTTACCCCTCTTAAAATAAAAAAATACGGCAGCAAATTCATCCCATAGTCCTAGGACGAATATGCTGCCGTATCCGTGGTGCCACCTAAATTACCGGCATACGCAATACGCCGGTCACTTTTGTGCGCTCTCCCCGTTGAAAGCACTGCCGCGATAACGAGCGGCGCACGTCTGCCCCTACTGCTGCACATGCAGGTTCAGGGAGCGGCTCACGGGTGTTCTTCGGGCTTCGTTTTCTGCGCGGTTTCCACCGTCCCGCGCTCTCTGCAAGAAAAACCTGAAACCTTACTTTTCCCGGTCAACGCTTTTATTATTTGCATTGTATCACGGTTTTTTGTCCGTGTCAACACAGCAGGCGCATTTTTTTGCAGGCTGTTCTTCCGCTGCGGACGGTGCCGCGTTCTGCGCGCAATGACGGCACAGCCCGTACAGCACGCTGCCCTCGCATTGCAGGGTAAAGCCGTGCTCTGCCATCAGGTGAGCGCGCACCTCATCCATAAAATGGCAGTCCAAGTGATAGATGCGCCCGCACTGCACGCACTTGAGGTGCAGATGCTCCCGGCAGTGGCGTCCCTCGTCCACATACTGGAACACCGCCCGCTCGCCTTTGTCGGCTACATATTTCATAATGCGCTGCTCGCCGGCAAGCTTGTCCAGATAACGGTATACAGTGGTGGGGTTGGGGCTTGCGCCCTGCGCTTCCAGATGCTCCAGAATGTTGGAAGCGCTTACCGCGTGCTGGCAGTTGTTGATGAGGTAATCTAAGATGAGTTGCCGGGTGCGGGTGTTGTAGCCATCGCTTCGTGCCATGAGAGTTTCGGTCCTTTCCGGTGTAGATGTGTTGTTTTTCACCCCTATTGTAGCACAGTTTGCGCTTGGATGCAAAAGAAGCGGGTGGAAAGTCTGTCTGTTTGGCGACAAGCACAAAAAACATTGTAAAAAGTAGCAAAATCGAGGCGTAATCTTTGTATAAAACGGAAAACACGCCAAAGTTAAGCAAAAAGTCTTGTAAAAAATGCCCTAATGTGAAATAATATACTGGATAAAGTGGTTGGATTGCAGCCGGGATACAAGCTGGCTGAACATGGAGAAGAAGAAACCGGCAGCGGTGGGTTTGCGCTGCCGGTTCGGACGTTTTGGAACGTTTTTTGGAGAAGAAGAATAGGAGAGTGTGCTTATGAAAGAGCAGGACGCACAGGCAAAGCTCAGCCTGAAGCTGCAAGCGTACCAGTACCTCAAAACCAAGATCTTGAACTGCGAGTACCGCCCCAACGAGTTTCTGAACGAGCAGAAACTCTGCGCCGAGATGGGCAACATCAGCCGCACCCCCATGCGGGATGCGCTGGGGCGTCTGGAGCAGGAGGGGCTGATCACCATTCTGCCCAAAAAGGGTCTGATGGTCTCCGGCATCACCGAAGAGGACGTGCACAGCATGTTTGAGATGCGTCTGCTGGTGGAGCCCTATGCCCTGCGTACTTACGGCAATGCCATCCCCCGGGAGCAGCTGGAGGCCTACGCCGAGCTGATGCACCACAGCGAGCGCATTGAAGATTTCTGCGAGTCGGACGACGACTTCCACGAGCTGCTGATGAGCACCCTGCCCAACAAGTATCTGCGCTCTGCCTACGACCGCATCACCGGCCTGAACACCCGCTTCCGCATCATGACCGGCAAGGTGAGCATGATCAATCAGGAGCAGACCTGTGAGGAGCATCTGCAGATTCTGGATGCTGCTCTGGCAGGGGACTGGGACGGCGCTGCCATGGCGCTGCAGCACCATCTGGAGCTGGCCCGCGATAAAGCCGAGGGCGTTATCAAGGTCATCCGCCTGTGGTAAAGGAATAAAAGTTAAAAAGGTCTGCTGCATCGTGCCGGTGCAGCAGACCTTTTTCGCTTTTACGAGAAGGAACACAGCATAGAAGGAAGTCTCCCTCAGATAAGGTGGTTTTCAAGGCAGTAATGATAGACCCCGTCCTCTTCCACAGAGCGGCAGCGGACGGCAGCTCTGGCCTTGACCTCTTCGAGCGCGTTTCCCATGGCAACGCCTGTACCGACTGCTTCCAGCATTTCAATGTCGTTCCGTCCGTCCCCAAAGGCAATGGCTTCGGACTTTGAAAATCCATAATGCGCCAAGACCGCCCTTACAGCGTTTCCCTTGCCGCAGGAGAGCGGAATAATATCTACTGCCTTGTCCCACCATGCGGTGATCTGTGTGGCGTGCGTCCCCTGTAAGATCTGTGTGTATTCGGCGCTGTTGCAGGAGCACATGATCTGATAAATCTCCTCCTCGCACAGCGCATCAAAATGCTCGGAAATCACCAGCTTTTCGCTGCCAAAGGAAAAGTATTGTGCCAGATCGGGGTCTGTCCCGTTTGTTACGATAAAGTGCTCATTGCTGATAGCAGCTGCCCGGTGCATCTGCTTCAGGTTTTGTAGAATCTTGTGTTTGTCGTCAGCGTCCAGCGGATTTTTGAAGAGCACAGTATCCTTGCTGCGGACATAGGAGCCGTTGAAGGTAAGCCAGATATCAAAATCGACACCTTCAAAATGCGGGATGGAGAGATAGCCTCTGCCGGTCGCCATGCACAACAAGACCCCGTTTGCTTGCAGCTGCTGTAAAGCCTGCACAGTTTTTGGGGATGGCTCCTTGCTGCCCAGCTTGAGCAAGGTTCCGTCTACATCAAAAAAAGCAATTTTTATCATACGACACCTCTGGTAAAAATATTTTTATTTCTCCACCTTGCTCAGCAGGATGCGGTCGTTATCAAGGGTTTTGCCCGCGTTCTCGCGGAACTTTTCCAGCAAGTCGTCCACGGTCATTTTGCTGCGTGCTGCGCCCTTTACATCAAACACGATGCGCCCAGCGTCCATCATCAGGGTGCGGTTGCCCAGTTCCAGTGCCTGATGCATATTGTGGGTCACCATCAGGCAGGTGATCTTTTTCTCGGCCACGATGCTCTTGGTCAGCGCTAGCACCTTTTCGGCGGTGGCGGGGTCCAGCGCGGCGGTGTGCTCGTCCAGCAGCAGCAGCTTCGGGGTGACAAGGGTAGCCATGAGCAGGGTAAGCGCCTGCCGCTGACCGCCGGAGAGCAGCCCCACCGGCTGCTTCATGCGGTCCTCCAGCCCCATGTCCAGCAACGCCAGTTTTTCGCGGAAGAGCGCCTTATCCTTGCGGGAGATGCGGGAGAAGATGGCGTTGGGCGCAGTGCCTGCCCGCAGGTAGGCCAGCGCCAGATTTTCCTCAATGGTCATGTTGGGTGCAGTGCCCTTGAGCGGGTCTTGGAACAGATGCCCGATGACCTTGCTGCGCTGGTGCTCCGGCGCAAAGGTGATGTCCTGTCCGCCCAGCAGAATGCTGCCCTCGTCGGCAATAAAGCCGCCGGTGATGGCGTTGAACAGGGTGGATTTGCCCGCGCCGTTGGAGCCCACGATGGTGGCAAAATCTCCGGCCTCCATCTGCAGGCTCACCCCATTCAGCGCCACCTTTTCGTTGACGGTGCCGGGGTTAAAGGTCTTGTGCAGGTCGTTCAGCTGCAGCATTTCCATGTTACTGTCCCTCCCTGTTAGTCACGGTGCGGCGTGCACGGGCAGCGTGCCGCCGCTTTTCAAAGGCGAAGTGCTCCCGGATGGCGGGCATAGAGATGGCCACTGCCACAATGATGGCAGAAACCAGCTTCATGGCGGCGGCGGGCACGTTGAACCGCAGCGCCACCGCCACGATAAAGCGGTACAGGCAGCTGCCGAACACCACGCCAAGGATGCGGCGCAGCATGGTGCGCTTGCCTACCAGCGTCTCGCCGATGATGAGGGAAGCCAGCGCAATGGTCACCATGCCGGTGCCCACGTTGATATCGCAGCTTTTCTGGTACTGTGCCAGCAGCCCGCCGGACAGCGCACACAGCGCACCGGAAACGCACAGACCCACCGTGATGGTAAAGGCGGGGTTGATGCTGGAAGCCCGCACCATGGCGGCGTTATCGCCGGTGGCGCGGATGGAAAGTCCCAGCCGCGTGCCCAGAAAGCCCAGCATCGCCGCGCAGGCGATGGCGATGATGACCGCCGCCAGCGCCAGCTTGTACCAGCTGCCCAGAAAGCCCAGCGAAGTTTTTGCCATGGAGAAGATGGTAGGGGTCTTGACCAGCGACATGGTGGAGGAGAAGCCCATCACCGCCAGATTGATGGTGTACAGGCCGGTGTTGACGATGATACCGGCCATGATGCTTTCCACCCCGAGCCTTGTCTGCAAAAAGGCGGTGACAAAGCCGGAGCACACCCCCGCAGCCATGGCTGCCGCCAGCGCAAGAATGGGGTGGCCGGTCAGTGCTACCTGACAGGCCACGGCGCAGCCCAGCGTAAAGCAGCCGTCGGTGGAAAGGTCGGCAATATTCAGGATGGAGTAGCTCAGAAACAGTGCCAACGCCACCAGTCCGTAGATGCAGCCCAGCTCCAGCGCTGTCTGCAAAACGTTGAGGGAAAAGATACTCGCCAGCATGGTGTATGCTCCTTTTATGTTATTTTGAATGCGCACCGCATTGCTCTGCAGAGTGCGACAAACGCATTTTCACGGGAGAGGGAAACCACTTTCCCCAGAACCGCCAAAAGCTCTCCCTTGCGGGAGAGCCGGAAAAGCCGTCAGATTCTGACGGGGCGGGGCGCTCAGGAGAAGTTCTCGGCGGTGGTCACCTCGGTGATCTCGGTGCAGTAGGGCTTGAAAGCTTCCTTCAGGGCGGCAAGATCCAAGCCCAGAGCCTCGGCGGTCTCAGTGTTGATGGTGACGATGCCGTTGTCAAAGGTCTGGTAGGGCAGGTCTGCGGGGGTCTTGCCGTCGCACAGCAGCTGGCTGACCATATCGGCGGTAGCTTCGCCCAGCTGGACGTAGTCCACGCCGTAGCCCACCAGCGCACCGTTCAGCGCAAAGCTGTCGGCACCGGTGTAGTGCTGCACACCGGCCTCGATGAAGCTCTCATAGATGGACAGCTCGGCGGTCATGATGGTGTTGTCAGTGGGGGTGAACACGGCCTTGACCCCGGCGGCTACCAGTGCCTCGGCAGCCATCTGCACCTCGGCGGTGGTGGTGCCGTTCTTTTCCACCACCTTGATGCCGTTCTTCTCGCAGAAGGCCTTGGCGTCCGCAATGGCCTGGGTGGAGGCATCCTGACTCAGGTCATACAGCAGACCGATGGTATCAATGCCGGGGTTTGCCGCCATGATCAGGTTCATGATGGCATCGGTGTTCAGGGCATCGGAGGTGCCGGTGATATTCTCCTCACCGTCAAAGCCTGCGGCGGCGGGATTAGTCACAGCAGAGTAGACCACCGGGATGTCGGTATCCTCCACGGCGGCCAGCATGGTAGCGGCGGTAGGGGTGGCCACGGCCACGATCACGTCCACGCCGTCAGCCACAAGGTCTGCGCCGATCTGGTTCAGGTTGGACTGGTCGGCCTGTGCGTTGGCGTAATAATCGGCGTAGTCAAAGGTGACGCCCTTCTCCTTACCAATGGCATCCAGACGGCTCTCCACAGATTCCACGATCTGGTTGAGGGAGGCGTGGTCCACATAGTTGACGATGCCCACCTTGAAGGTCTCGCCAGCGGCAGCGGCGCTGCCGGAAGCAGCTGCGGAGGAGGAGACCGCTGCACTGGAGGCGGTGCCGGAAGCAGCGCTGCCGCAGCCGGTCAGTGCCATAGCAGAAACAGCGGAAGCAGCCAGAGCGGCCTTCAGGAAGCTGCGGCGGGAGATCATGTTTAGGTTTTTCATAGTGGTAACTCCTTTCCCGGAGCGGGCGGCAAATCAAAAGACCCGCTCCCTTTGCGGGACGGGTCTTAAAACAAAACGACCCTGTCCCTGTGTGTTATCCACAAGGACAGGATCGGTAAATTACGATTCTGCGGTGCCACCTTGCTTGCTCTGCATCCAATACAGCAGAGCCACTCACGGAGAGCCAACACTCCCCTGTCCTGTAACGGAGACTTCCGTCCAAAGCTACTGGGGCTTGTGCCCGTTTGCCCGGCCCTCGGCGGCCCACGAAACTCTGCCCCGCTTTCGCCCGTTTGCACTGTCCGGGCTCACTGCAGATGCGCTGTGCAGGTTCTCTTCCGCCTCATCGGTTTGATTGCATTATACACTTTATCTTCGTAAAGTCAAGAGGGATTTTTAAATTTTTGTTTTTTGGCCCGGTCAAAGTCATTCTTCTGCCGGGGTGCCGGTGCTGCGGCGCTTGCGGCGCACAAAGTAGGCAACGTACACCACCCACACCGGGATAGCCACGGCGGTGACCACCCGGCTGGCAGAAAGCCCGGCGGCCTGATACACAAAGTCGATGCTGCTTGTGCCCGCTGGGCAGAGCACTGCCATCAGTCCCTCATCCACACGCAGGATGTCGGTCTTTTCGCCGTTGACGTAGGCGGTAAAGCCGTCATCGTAGGGCACGGAGAAAAAGACGAGGTTTTGTTTTTCCAGCGTGATCTCGGCATGGAAGCCCGCGTTGTTCATCTGGAACACAGAGCAGCTGTGGGCACGGCGGTCGGCGCAGTCCTGCGTGTAGCTGTCGTAGTGCAGGTCGTCCAGCATCGCGTCCGGCAGCTCGGTCAGGTACTGACCGTATGCCTTTACGTCCTCGTCCTCCAGCACCAGCGCCCGCATCAGCAGATTGGAGCGCAGGGTCTTGACCGAGGCCTCATAGGTAGCCTTGGTCACATAGTAGTCGTAGGTAAAGCCCATGGGCACGTAGTTATCGTTGTGGTACAGCGTGTAGCCGTCCACATCGGCAAGATAGGTCCAGCCCTCATCTGCCTCATCCTCAAAGCTTTCGCGCTTTTCCGGCGTGGTAATGAGGTACTCCATGCTCAACAGGCCGCGCAGGGCGTAGTTTGTGATCTCCGGCTCGCTGCGCACGTCCCGCTTGACCCCCAGCCCCGGGTAAAAGCTGAGGATGCTGGGAGCCGCCGTGCTGCCGAAGTATTGCAGGCAGCTCTTATCCAGCCACATTCCGATGTTGTCGTGGATCTTGTAGGTGTCGATGCGATAGTCGCCCTCCGGCAGGTCGTTTTTCAGCAGCAGGGCGTTATTGTCCTGTTCCACAAGGTCGCTGTCGGTGTGCCACTGGCCAAACTTGCCAATGCCGATGTGCACCATGCTGAACACGCAGGCAAATACCAGCACCGCCGCCGTCATGCGCTGGGCAAAGCGGCTGTCCTGCCGCCACTTGCCGCAGAGGTAGCGGTACAGCATAAGCCCCAGCAGGCCGAAGCCCAGCACGGCAAAGAACTGTCCCGGGTTCTTCAGCACGCCGAAGGACCACGTCCCGGTGGTATCGTCCCGCACGGGCACTACGGCAAAGACCAGCGTAGCCAGCATGATCCAGCCGATGCCCCGGGCGGGGGCGTCCAGATCAACATCCGGGTCCTCCAGCGCGTTCACGGTCATGGCGGCAAGGATAAGGGTGGGCATATAGTACCAGCGTGCGTAGTAGCTGGAGTTGAGCGCGTAGAAGGCACTGTTCAGCACCGGCACCAGCGCGCACACGGCGCACACTGCCACGATGCGCTTTTTGCTGTCGGCCTTGCGGCTGCGCCAGTAGGCCATGGCACCGGCCAGACTGCACAGCGGCAGATAGGCAGTCATGCTCGTCCACTTGATGACGCCCTCCGACCACACCGAGGTAAGGTAAGGAGAGTCCGGCGGCAGGATCCAGCTGAGCAGGATAGCCAGATACTGCTGCACCTTGGCGTAGGTCAAAAAGCCCCAGCCGGAGGAAAGGTCAATGGTGCGCGGGTTCTGCAGCAGACTGAGCACTGCCGGGAACAGCAGCAGACAGCCCATGGCAACGCCCAGCACGCTCTCCCACAAGAGATGCCCGAATTTGCGCCCGGTCAGCCGGAAGTCCTTGGCGGTCAGCTTGCACACAAAGTAGATACACAGGAAAATGACCTGTCCCACAAAGAAGAAATAGTTGTTGAGCAGGTTCACCGCCACCCAGAAGGCGAACAGGCCGTGACGGTTTTCATAAATGGCTTCGTCCAGCGCCCAGAGCAGGTAGGGGAACAGCGCCACCACATCCACAAAGTGGTTGAAGAACACGTTGTACACCGCAAAGCCGGAAAGCGCGTACAGGCAGGCACCCAGCACCGCGTAGTTCTCGTTTTTGACGTAGCGGCGCAGATACAGGAACGCGCCGCCGCCCGCCACGCCGAACTTGAGCACCAGCAGCGGCACCATCATATAGGGCAGCCAGCTCTGCGGCAGCAGCACCGACAGCCAGAAAAACGGCGAGCCGTACAGGTAGAAGGAGTAGGCGTTCATCGCTCCGCTGCCAAGGTCGGTCGCCCACGAAAAGGTATTGTGCGGCGCACCTGCAAAGGCGCTGTCCGGGTAGCCCGCGCCCTTGACAAAGCCGTTCATATACCGGTAAAAGCTGATCTGCTGGCTGTTGAAATCGCCGGCATAGTGGAAAAAGCCGCCGTCAAGGATATAGAACGGCAAAAAGAAGATGGCCGCCGTCAGGGCACACAGCCCCACCGCCTGCCAGAATTTTTTATGGTCCTGCTCCCTTTGCGTGAGCAGCCGTGGTTTTATAAACTTTTCCATAGCGTTCCTCTTTCTCCGCGCACCGGCGCGGAAGTGGATTTGATGTCACCTTGTAGTATAACACGGCGGCGCGCAAGAAAAAAGGGCTTGACAACCGCACGCGGGGCGGGTATGGTGAAGAAAAGGAGGCGTTTGCCATGCTGTATCCCTTCAGCGCCTTGCTGGCGCGCATGAAGTATATTACCCGATGGAGCCTGATGCACTCCACCCGGGCGGAATCCCTCAGCGAGCACACCTGCGACACCGCGCTGCTGGCGCATTTACTGTGCCTCATCGCCAAGCACTACACCGGCACGCCCTGCCGCCCCGAGGTGGTGGCAGTGGCGGCGCTGTACCACGACGCGCCGGAGATCATTACCGGGGATATGCCCACGCCGGTCAAGTACCATTCCCCGGCGCTGCGGGACGCCTACAAAGCGCTGGAGACCGAGAGCGTGCATTCCATGGCGGCTCTGCTGCCCGCAGAGCTGGCCGCAGAGCTGACCCCCTGCATGGACGGCAGTGCCCTGACGGCAGAGGAGCGCCGGCTGCTCAAGGCCGCCGACCGGCTGAGCGCCCTCATCAAATGCACTGAGGAGCAGCGCAGCGGCAACCACGAATTTGATGCCGCGCTCACACAGCAGCGCACCGCACTGCAAGCCATGCACTGCCCGGAGGCCGACTGGTTTTTGGAGCACTGCCTGCCCTGCTACACCCAGAATCTGGACGAGCTGACGAAGGCGTAACCATACGTCTTGCCGCCGGGGAATGTTCTCTTTTGGTGGCAAAAGAGAACCAGAAAACCACCAGCGATTTCGACGCGCTGGAGCCACGAAAAAGGGGCTGCTCGCCCCTTTTAACCCCAAAGAGGTAGGCTACACCGGAAAAAACTGAAGATTCACGCCTGTTCGGCGTGAAGATCTTTTAACCGTTTTTTCCGGCTCCGCCGATTTAAAGCCCCTCAGTCGCTGCGCGCCAGCTCCCCCGAGGGGGAGCAAGTTCGCCCGCCGCAGCGCCGCGCTTTCGCAGAAAGCGGCGCTGCAAATGCCGTTTCCCTTTACGACCCCTCCCGTGAAAATGCAATACCGGAGCGTCCGCAGACGCTCCGGTATTGCTCTATTTAAAATATTCTTTCCGCTAATTATGGCTAGAGCGCAGCGGAAGCCATTTTAAATCGTTACGCAGCCCGCAGCTTACGGGAAGGGTACCTCCCGCACGTCGTCGGGGTCCAGCCCGGCCTTGCGCTGCTCTTCAAACACGGCGGCGATTAGCTCGTCCAAGTCCTCTAAATGGGTCAGGGTGCAGCAGTAGCGGCGCAGGGCGGCAGCGCCTTTCAGCCCCTTCATGTAATGCATAGTCTGGGCACGCGCCTGCGGCATAGCCACAAACTCGCCCTTCTGCTCTACCATCTCCTCCACCTGACGGCGCAGCGCGTTCATCCGCGCTTGCAGGTTCGGCTCCTTGGGGGCGGGCAGACCCTCCAGCGCGGCGTTCACCCGCTCAAACAGCCACGGGTCGCCCAGTGCGCCCCGGGCGATCATCACGCCGTCGCAGTTTGTCTCCCGCACCATGCGCAGCGCGTCCTCGGCGCAGTGGATATCGCCGTTGCCCAGCACTGGCACCTTCACCGCGTCCTTTACCCGGGCGATGATCTCCGGGTCGATGCCCGGAGTGTACATCTGCTCCCGGGTGCGGGCGTGCACCGCCACCAGCGCCGCGCCCGCCTGCTCGCAGGCCTTGGCGCATTCCACGGCGGTGATATGGTCGGCGTCCCAGCCTTTGCGCATCTTTACGGTAACAGGGCGCTTGGTGTGCGCCACCACCTGCTCCACGATGCGCCCGCAGCGGTCGGGGTCCAGCATCAGCTTGCTGCCCGCCCCGCCGGAAACGATCTTTGGGGCAGGGCAGCCCATGTTGATGTCCACAAAGTCAAATTCGTACTGCTCAATGGCGGCGGTGGCCTCGCCCATGATCTCCGGCACCTCGCCGAAGATCTGCACCCCGTAGGGTGCGCCGTTAGGCTCTGCCTTCAGCAGGCTGACGGTCTTATGGTCGCCGTACACCAGCGCCCGGCTGGATACCATCTCGCTGACCGTAAAGCCAGCGCCGTGCTGCGCCATCAGGCGGCGGCAGGGGGCATCCGTAAAGCCCGCCATAGGGCCGAACACCGCCCGGTGGGGCAGGGTGATATTGCCGATCTTCAAAGGTTCCATGGGTTCTCCTTGTATCTGTTTTGGGGTAGACGATTTTGAATGCGCTCCGCGTTGCTTTGCGCATCTTCAGCGGAAAAATTATTTTTAATTTCGCGTTTGTCGCGCTCTGCGGAGCGCGACAAACGCATTTTCACGGGAGGGGTCGTGACGGAAGCGGCAGCTGCTTTCCTGCCATACACCGTAAAAAGGGGCTGTTGCGCCAAATGCTGTGCAACAGCCCCTGTGGTTTTATTTTACATCTTCTCGGGCACGTTGATCTTGAACATGGTGAGCACATTGAAGATGGCGTTCTTCACGCCGATGCACAGGGCAAGACGTGCCTGCTGCACGGCGGGGTCTGCGCCCTGAATGCGGCAGTTGCCGTAGAAGCGGTGGAAGGCACTGGCCAGATCAATGACAAAGCGGTTGATGCGGCTGGGGTCGTACTTCTCGGCAGCCATCACGATCTCCTGCGGGAAGGCGGCCAGCATACGGATCAGATCCATCTCGGAGGGTTCGGTGAGCAGGGTGGCATCGATGTGCTCCGCACCGGCAAACTGCACACCCTCGCTCTCCATCTTTTTCAGGATGGAGCAGATGCGGGCGTGGGCGTACTGCACATAGTACACGGGGTTGTCGTTGTCGGTCTTGACGGCCTGATCCAGATCAAAGTCGATGCCGCTGCCTGCGTCGTGCATATTGAACAGGAAGCGTGCGCTGTCGATGGGCACTTCCTCCAGCAGGTCGGTCAGGGTGATGGCGTTGCCGGTGCGCTTGGACATACGGACAGGCTGGCCGTCCCGCATCAGGTTGACCATCTGCATCAGCACAACGTCCAGATCCTCGCCGTGCAGGCCGATGGCATCCATCGCGCCCTTCATGCGGGCCACATGGCCGTGGTGGTCTGCGCCCCACACGTCGATGGCCTTGGCAAAACCGCGGGTAGCCAGCTTGTTGTAGTGGTAGGCGATATCGGCGGCAAAGTAGGTGGGGATGCCGTTGGCGCGGACGAGCACCTCGTCCTTGGCCTCCTCCTCAGTGCCGTCCTCGGTCTTTTTCTTGTTCACGGTGCCGTACTTGGCAGCGTACTGGGCGCTGCGGTACATGATGGCACCGTCCTCGGCCTTGTAGCAGGCACCCAGCTCCAGCAGCTTATCCACCACAGCCAGCACTGCGCCGGACTCGTGCAGGGTGCTCTCGTGGAACCACACGTCGTAGTCGATGCGGTACTTGCCGAGGTCGCGCTTCAGGGCAGCGATATTCTTGGGCAGGGCGTAGGCCACCAGAGCGTCCTTGAGGGCGGCAAAGGCTTCGCTCTCAAACAGAGCTTCCTCGTCCATACCCTTGCAGGCGGCAACGTACTTGTCGCCGTTCAGCTCAGCGAACTCACCGGCCAGCACCTTGATGTCGCCGCCCTGATAGCACTCCTTGGGCAGGGGATAGGCCTCCTCGCCGCAGAACTGCTGCAGGTAGCGCACCGCCAGACTTTTGCCGAACTTCTGGATCTGGTTGCCGGCGTCGTTGATATAGAACTCACGGGTCACATCGTAGCCGGACCAGTCCAGCACAGCGGCCAGACAGTCGCCCAGCGCGCCGCCGCGGGCGTTGCCCATGTGCATGGGGCCGGTGGGGTTGGCAGAAACGAACTCCACGTTGTACTTTGCGCCCTTGCCGTGGTCGGTGCGGCCATACTCCTTGTTGGCGCAGGCACCCAGCACCACGCCCGCCCAGAAGCTCTGGGACAGGAACAGGTTGATGAAGCCGGGACCGGCAACCTCCACCTTGGAGAACACGCTGTTCTCAAGGGAGGGCAGATGTGCCAGCAGGGCGTCTGCGATCATCTTGGGCGCCTTGCGCCAGGTGCGTGCACCGGCCATGGCGAGGTTAGAGGCGATATCGCCGTTTTTCACGTCGGCGGGGATCTCCACGATAAAGGCGGGCAGTTCTGCCTCGGGCAGGGTGCCGTCTGCCATGGCAGCCTTGGCGGCTGCGGTCAGCAGAGCGCGCGCCTCATCCAGCGCAGCCTGCCGGGGGTTGTAGTTCTGGTAGGTCTTTTCAAAATCAGTCATGGGTCGGATTCCTTTCACAGTCTCAGGGAACTTCATCAATTCACATGGGTCACGGTAACTTCCAGCCGGTTGCGGCTCACCAGCTCGGCGCTGTCGGCATCCAGCAGGTAGGCAAACCGGGCGGTGCCGCCCTTTTCGGTCAGCTGACAGTCGATCTCGTCCGCAGTCACGCCCAGCGTCATAGAGCCGAAGCCGGTCTCGTAGTGGCACAGGTTGCGGCGGCCTTTTTCGATCAGCAGCTGGGTGCCTGCCCCGCCGCCCTTGCCGAACCGCAGCATCGCCACCCGGCTGCCGTCTGCGGCGATCTTCAGGGTAGTGGTGCAGCCCTCGTAGCCGGTGGTCTCGGTCTCGCGGTAGGTCACATAGTAGCTGCCGCCCTTCAGCACAAAGCTGCCCCGGGTCATCAGCTCCACAAATTCTTCTTTTTCTTCCTCCGCAGCCGGTTCGTCCAGCCGCTGCTCAATGCGGCTTTTGATGCGGATGATATAGTCTTCCTTCAGTGGCTTGCTCACGTTGTTTTTCCTTATCAATATTTATCAATGGCGATCTGCTCCACCGGACCGCCCTTGTACTCGCCCAGAAACAGGTCTGCCGTCTGCACAAAGCTGTCCGGCACATCGCTGACGTAAAAGTGTGCCTGCCCGCTTTCATGGCTGGCGCGCAGCCCGCGCTCGGCGAGCATCCGCTCCAGATGATGGGCGGCGGTCATGGCGGGGTCCACCAGCGTGACGCCCGGGCCCATAAACTCCCCGATCATGCTTTTCAGCAGCGGGTAGTGGGTGCAGCCCAAAATCAGGGTATCTACCCCGGCTTCGCGCACCTCGGTCAGGTATTGGGCAATGACCAGCTTCGTGATCTGCTGCTTTCCGGCTTCGCTGTGATCCACATACCCGGCCTCCACCAGCGGTACGAACAGCGGGCAGGGGCGGGCAGTGATCTCCACCCCGGGCACCAGCTGCCGCAGCAGCTTTTCGTAGCTGCGGGAGCGGATGGTGGCGGCTGTGCCAATGACGCCGATGCGGCGGTTGCGGGTGACAAAGGCTGCTTCCCGGGCGGCGGCATCCACTACGCCAAGGTAGGGCACCGGCAGCTGCGCTGCCTCCGCAGCCGGGTAGGTGCTGCTCACCGTACCGCAGGCCGCCATAATGCATTTGACGTTTTTGGAAAGCAGAAAGGCCACATCCTGCCGGGCGTACTGCAGAATGGTCTCCGGGCTGCGGCTGCCGTAGGGTACCCGGCCGGTATCGCCAAAGTAGATGATATCCTCATGGGGCAGGCGCTTGCGCAGCTCCCGCACACCGGTCAGGCCGCCCAGACCGCTGTCGAACACACCGATGGGGCGATTATCCATGCTGCTTTTCCGTCCTTTCCACCGCCAGTGCGATCAGGCGGTCGATGAGCTGCGGCACCGGCAGACCCTCGTGCTCCATGAGCTTGGGGTACATGCTGATGGCCGTAAAGCCGGGGAAGGTGTTGATCTCGTTGATGAGCACCCGGCCGGTGTTCTTTTCCACAAAGAAATCGCACCGTGCCAGACCCTCGCAGTTCAGTGCGGTGTAGGCCATGGCGGCGTAGGTCTTTACCTCGTCCAGCTTGGCTTCCGGCAGATGTGCCGGGATGACGGTCTGGCTCACACCGTTCTTGTACTTATCATCATAGGTGTAGAACTCTGCACCGGCAAGGATCTCACCGGGGCGGGTGGCTACGGCGGGGTCAGAGCCGATGACGGCGCACTCTACTTCCTGTCCGTCCACAAAGGCTTCAAATACCACCTTGCGGTCGTTTTCCAGTGCAAGGGCGATGGCGGCCTTCAGCTCCTCCTGACTGGAAACCTTGGAGATGCCCACACTGGAGCCTGCGTTGGCGGGCTTGACGAACACCGGCCAGCCCAGCTTTTGTTCTACACCGGCGCAAACGCCCTCCAGATCCTTCTCGATCTCCCAACGGTTGGCGGCTACCCATTTGGTGTGGGGCACACCGTTGGCCTCGAACAGGGCGTTGGCCACAGCCTTGTCCATGCACACAGAGCTTGCCAGCACGCCGCAGCCCACATAGGCGATGCCTGCCAGCTCCAGCAGGCCCTGCACGGTGCCATCCTCGCCCCACAGGCCGTGGAGCACCGGGATCACCACGTCAAGGTGCATCTTTTCCACCCGGCCATCCGGGGTAAACAGGATCATGCCGTGGTCGGCGCGGTCCGGGCTGATCACGCAGGCCATATTGCCGGGCAGCTCTTCCCAGCTGCCATCGGCCATCTGTTCCGCCGTGGCCTCGGTATAGAGCCAGCGGCCCTCCTTGGTGATGCCCACGGTGAGCACCTCGTATTTGCTGCGGTCGATGTTGCGGACAAAGTTGCCCACAGAGACACAGCTGACCTCATGTTCGCTGGACATACCGCCAAACAACAGAGCCACGCACATTTTATTTGCAGACTGCATGATATCTCACTCCTATTTATAAAGCCCCGGTAAAGGGGCGGCTTCAAACCGGTAAAATGCCGTTTCAATTCATTATACAATATCTACGCCCGCGATGCAAGCAGAATGCAAAAAAGCCGCCTTGGGACAAAAAGGCAGTGGCTGCGAAAAAAGTTTCTCAAAATCGCTTTTTTCTGCTTGACGGATTGAAAAACGCGTGGTACAATGATATCACCTCTTTTGCGGGGTTATTAAGTGCGCCTGTTTTTACAGCTGCCACCCGCACCCGAGGGAGGTTCAAAACAACCGTTATAATGGAGGTGTCAACAAATGACCGTTAAAATCACTCTGGCCTGCACCGAGTGCAAGCAGCGCAACTACAACACCACGAAGAACAAGAAGAACAACCCCGATCGTCTCGAGATGAAGAAGTATTGCCGTTTCTGCAAGAAGCACACCGTTCATCGCGAAACCAAGTAAAAGAAAGGCGGAGCATAATGGCAGACAAAACCGAGAAAAAGCCGGGCTTTGTGGCCAAAGCTAAAGCCGCTGTCAAGGGCTTCTGCGCACGGGTCGCAAAGTTCTTCCGCGATACCAAGAGCGAGCTGAAGAAGGTGGTCTGGCCGTCCAAGCAGGACGTCAAGACCAACACCATCGTCGTGCTTGTGACCGTCGCGATCGCAGCGGTTGTGATGATCCTGCTGGATGCCATCTTTGGTGGTATTCTGGGCCTGATCATCGGCGCCTGAGAATCATCTTGAAACGGAGGGTCAACCAAAATGGAAGAATCAACCAAGCTGGTAGATGAGTCCACTGAGGCTCTTTGGTATGTTGTGCATACCTATTCCGGTTACGAGAACAAGGTCGCCAACGACCTGCAGACCATGGTGGAGAACCGTCACCTGCAGGATCTGATCTGCGACATCAAGGTTCCCGTCGAGATGGTTCCTGAGATCGACAAGAACGGCAAGCAGAAGATGGTGGAGCACAAGCTGTTCCCCGGCTACGTTCTGGTCAAAATGGTGATGAACGACGATACCTGGTATGTCGTGCGCAACACGCGCGGCTGCACCGGCTTTGTCGGCCCCGCCTCCAAGCCTGTTCCGCTGACCGCTGAGGAAGTGGAGAAGATGGGCGTGGAGAAGGCTGCACCGCTCAGCGTCGATTTTGCTGTCGGCGATACCGTGCAGATCACCGCCGGTCCTCTGGAAGGCTTTATGGGCCTTGTGGAGGCCATTGATACCGAGAACTTCAAAGTGAAGCTCAAGGTCAACATGTTCGGCCGCGAGACCCCCGCAGAGGTGGAGCTCGGCCAGGTCGAGCTGCCGTAACCAACCGGCACAACCCGTTTACCAAGGTAAGACCGCAGTGCGGTTCTTATAGAGCGTGTGCAGGGAGCATGCGCTCGTGGGAGGCGCGGAAACACCGCGCCGCAACTCACCACAGATTTTTGGAGGTGCATTTACTATGGCACAGAAAGTTACTGGCTACATTAAGCTGCAGATCGAGGCCGGCAAGGCGA
>OGLS01000377.1_pt1 | contig 43306 bp, 34 predicted proteins | sample 1572881 | NCBI WGS metagenome assembly OGLS01 (sample SAMEA2582013, study PRJEB24529) | metagenome | biome: Human gut stool | place: China | collected 2011
CCTTTGCGCTGTACTCCTTGGCCATCATGATGATCTCCTTGTTGGCGATGGTGTTCGCCAGTGAGGTATCCTTGACAAGGGTGATGATCTCGTTGCCCATGGGCGGCAGAATGCGCTTGACCACCTGCAAAAGGGTGACCTTAAAAAAGATCTGCGTGCGGGTCATGCCCAGCACCTGCCCGGCCTCGGTCTGCCCCTTAGGCACCGCCTCGATGCCGCCGCGGTAGATCTCGGAAAAATAGCAGGCGTAGTTGATGGCAAAGGCCACCACCGCCGCCACCATGCGTCCGCCGGAGCCGGAGGGCCACGGGTTATTCATGCCCAGCAGACCGGGGCCCAGATAAATGACGATGATCTGCAGCATCAGCGGCGTACCGCGGATGACCCAGACAAAGGTCTTTACCGCACCGGAAAGCAACCTGCACCGGCTCATGGAACCAAAGGCCACCACCAGCCCCAGCGGCAGCGCAAACAGCAGCGTAAGGGCAAACAGCTCACAGTTGAGCAGGAACGCGCCGGAAAGGCGCCCAAGGATCACAGACACAAAAACACACCCATCTATCGTTTTGTTTTACGCCCGGCTCAGTCGGCCAGCGCCAGCTCGTACTTCTCGGCCAGTGCCTGCATGGTGCCGTCAGCCTTCAGCGCGTCAAAGGCGGCATCCACTGCGGCGGCGGCATCGCTGCCCTTGCGGAAGGCCACGCCGTATTCCTCGGCGTTCAGTTCGTCCACAATTTTCAGGCTTGCGTAGTCGGTGCCCTCCCCGATCATGGCGTTGGCAAGGGTCAGATCCAGCACAGCGGCATCTGCCGTACCGGCAGCTACTTCCATCAGGCAGTCGGTCTGCACGCTCTTGGAAACATAATCGGCCTTGGCAAGGCTCTCATCGCCCTGAATGGCGGCTTCGCCGGCAGAACCGGCCTCGGCTACTACGGTCTTACCGGCAAGGTCGGCGGTGGAGGTGTAGGCGGTGCCCTCCTTTACCACCACGACCTGTGCATTCTTGGCGTAGGCCTTGGTGGTGGCGGTGTTGGCCATGATATCCTCGGTCAGGGTCATGCCGTTCCAGATGCAGTCGATGCTCTTGGCGTCCAGCTCCACCACCTTGGTGTCCCAGTTGATCTCCACGAACTCCGGCTCTACGCCCAGCTTTGCGCACACAGCAGTGGCAAGCTCGGTATCAAAGCCGGTAAAGTTGCCGTCGGCATCGGTGTAGTTCATGGGCTCGTACACGGTATAGCCGATGACCATTTTGCCCTTGCCCTTGATGTAATCCAGATCGCTGCCCGCTGCAGCAGAAGCCGAACCGGCTGCGCTGCCGGAAGCAGATGCCGCCGCAGAGGTGGATGCACTGCCGCCGCAGGCTGCAAGGCTCAGTGCCAGAGCACCGGCCAGAAATGCACTTGCAATACGCTTGAGTTTCATATCTTTTTCCTCCCATGGGGGACGTTCTGCGTCCCGCTTCCCTCTCGATTTACCATTTTACCATGCTAAAGTGGTAAACTGTGGTTATAGAATAGCGCGTTTGCCGCCGTTTTGCAAGAGGTAAACACATTTTTTCGCACAATGCACTGCTTTGTCCCGCCCATAAGCCCGCTTTTTGTGGGAAAATATGCAAACCCTTTGGTCTTTGCTTCGCCTTAACTCCCTCAGTCAAAGCCTGACGGCTTTGCCAGCTCCCTCGGAGAGGGAGACTCTGGCGTATCCGCAAACTTTGCGCTTGAGGGGCAGCAGGCATACCCCTCCCGTGAAAATGAGATAGCGGAGCGTCCGCAGACGCTCCGCTATCTCGAAATTAAAAATAATTTTTCCGCTGATTATGCCCAAAGCGCACGCGGCGGGCATTCCAAATCGTCCCCTACTGCTCCGCCATCGCCTTCAGCGCCGCCTTTTGCAGGTCGGTGACTGAGATGGTGCACAGCGCCTTCAGGTCGGCATCCGTGCCGTCCGCGGAGAGTTTTCCGATCTCCACCGCGTTTTTGCCCTTCAGGTAGCCGCACCAGCCTGCGCTGTGCTCGTACCACTCCTTGCCCAAGGCGCTTGCGCTGCGCATTCCGTAGCGGTCGCCCAGCTCGTTTTTGGTGTAGACCGGCTCACGCGGGGCAGACACTGTACCGTCCGCGCTGACGGTCAGCTCCGGCTCGGTCATATCGCCGATGGCGCTGGTCACCCGGGCGTTCTCGTCCATGGTCACCACCGCCAGCGTGATCTTAGCCTGCACCTGTGCGTCCTTGTCGTCTGTGCCCGTAAGCCCCTGCGGCATTTCGGCCACCTCTACGCCCAGCTTGACCGTATCGCCCCGGGCAGCGCCCAGCACCTGCGCATTCTCGCAGGCGCGGACGACAGCATCCCGGTAGCGGTCCACCGCGATGGTGCAGCCAGAGAGAAGGTCTGCATCGGTTGGCTTGCCGTCCGCATCCGTTTTCAGCTTCTTCACTTCGTCCGGGGTCTTGCCCTCAAGCCAGTTGCTAAAGGCATCTGCCTGCTCTGCCCAGCCCTTTTTCAGGCCGGACACCTCTGCCAGTGGGTAGTCTTTCCCTTTCTGGCGCTTGGTGCGGGTGTCGGTGGGGGTGGTCACCTTGCCGGTGCTGTCCGCACTGACCGAAAGCTCCAGCTCATCCAGTGTCACCCCGGCCAGCTTGCCGTCTGCATCCAGCAGCACGGCAGCCGCTACGGTGTGGATGTTGCCCGCACGGTCTTTGCCGGTCGCTTCGGTCAGAACCCCCAGTCCGGTGCGCCACGCCGCGCTTTGCGCCGCGCTGCTGCCCTCAGAGGTGCTGCCGCTCATAGGGCCGGAACTGCTGCCGGAGCTTCCCCCGCCGCAGCCGGTCAATGCCAGTGCTGCCGCCAGCGTGCAGCACAAAAACCAACGCGATGCCTGTTTCATATCGTCACATACGCTCCCTTTCCGTGCCTGCATTGCAGACGCAGGCTTTGGAGCCAGTATGCCCCGCCGCGCGGGATTTTATGAGCAGGCGCTTACATTAACGGACTGAGCAGACGCAGCACGCTGTCCAGCACCGTACCGGCCAGACCGGTGCGGCAGTCGGCGCACTGCACCTCCCGGCACTGAGGCAGGGTGCGGCGCACATCGTCCCGCAAAGTCAGCACCTGACTGTTTTGCAGCAGCAGCACCCCGCACTCGAAGTGCAGAAACATACTGCGGTAATCCATATTGATGCTGCCCACCACCGCCGCGCGGTCATCGCTGACACAGCACTTGGCGTGGAGAAAGCCCGGGGTGTACTCGTAGATGCGCACCCCCGCCCGCAGCAGGGGCAGATAGTACGAGCGGCTCAGCCGGAACACCAGCTTTTTGTCCGGGATGCCCGGCAGCACCAGCCGCACATCCACCCCGCGCTTGGCGGCGTTGCGCAGCGCGTCCAGCATTTCCTCGCCAATGGCGAGATAGGGCGTATAAAAATAGACGTATTGCTGTGCTTGTGCCAGAATATCCAGATAGACCGTTTCTGCCACCGGCTCTTCGTCCAGCGGGCTGTCCGCGTAGGGCTGCACTACCCCATCGCTGGCAGGCAGCACCGCAAACTGCGGACGGAAGGCGCTGTAATCCCGCTCAAAGGGGCGAAAGGCGTTCCAGAAATCCAGAAACATTATGGTAAAGTTCCACACCGCAGCACCCTCGATGCGCAGGCCCGCGTCCTTCCAGTAGCCGAAGCGGGTGATCGCGTTGATATATTCGTCCGCCAGATTGATGCCGCCGGTGTAGGCTACTTTGCCGTCTATCACCACGATCTTGCGGTGGTCGCGATGGTTCATCACCAGCGAGAGCAGCGGCACCACCGGGTTAAAGGGGATGCAACGGATATGTGCCCGCTCCATGCGCACCACAAAGTCCTTTGGCAGACCCAGCAGGCTGCCGAAGTCATCGTAGATCAGCCGCACGTCCACTCCCTGCGCCGCCTTGCGCCGCAGAATGTCCTCCACGCCCTGCCACATCTTGCCCTGACTGACGATAAAAAACTCCAAAAAGATGCTCTTTTCTGCCTTTTCAAGGTCGGCCAGCAGCGCCGGATACATGGCTTCGCCGCAGGAAAAATACCGGGCGGTGGTGTTCTTCCATGCGGGATAGCAGCCGTACTGGGTCAGGTAGCGGCTCACGCCCCGGTTTTCATCGCACAGCCCGGCGGTCTGCCCGGGCTGCTGAGCGCGGTCTGCCCGGTGCGCCTGCTCCACCGCCTGCATTTTGCTGCGCAGGCGGCGGGAGGGGCGCTTGTTGCCAAAGGCCAGATACAGCGCCCCGCCCAGCAGCGGCAGCAGCCCGATGAGGGCGATCCAGCCCACCTTATAGGCGCTGTTTTCGTCCTTGCGCACCAGATACAGAATGATCAGCAGGCTCAGCCCGTTGAGCACCCCGGTGACCCACACCCGCGCCGTACCAGTAGTGATGGCGAAAAACACCCACGCCAGCCATGCAAGCTGCAGCGCCACCAGCACCACCGTGACCGTGATGCGGTTGAGGATGCGGTTGAAAAATTTGACGATCGGCAATCGGAACAGCATACCATCTCCCCTTTCCGTGTTAAGGTGTATCTGAAAACAAAGAAAATGACGAATATTTCGCAAGCACAAGCGGGATTTAAGGCAAATAGCCGCAGGAATCCTTTGTGGATTTCAAGGCTGTTTAACGCAAAATCCAGCTGTGTTTGTAGAAATAGACTAAATTTTCGACTTTTCAGATACACCCTAGCTTACCTCTATAATACGGTTAAGTATAACGCGGTTTTTCACCCTTTGCAAGCTTTTGGTGTCGGGTACACTGGCGTGCCGGCCGCCTTTATTCCTTATAAAAAGTTCACCGGAGCGTCCGCAGATGCCCCGGTGAATCGAAATCATAGTATCATATTTTCCGCTCAAACGGTGGGCGCTTCGTTATCCTCGTAACCCACCATCAGGCCGCCGTACTCCGCGTAGTAGCTGCACAGCGCGCCGCAGCTGCCTACCTCCACCTTGGCCTCCGGGAACACCGCATGGACCATGTGCTTCAGCCGCTCTGCAGCGGCAGCGTTGCAGCAGTGGTCGATGTGCACCCGGCCGTTGGTCAGGCCGTGCGCCTTCATCTCCAGCACCATGCGCTCCAGTGCGCCGTGCTCGCCGCGGGTCTTGCAAAGAACCTCCAGATCACCGGCATCGCTGGCCTGCCCAATGACCCGGATGCCCAGCATCCGCGCCACAGCAGCCACAGCGGGCTTCACGCGGCCATTGCGTGCAAGGTTTGCCAGAGATTCCAGCGCAAACAGCAGGTGGGTGTGCTCATGGTATGCCCGGATTTCCTCGCACACGGTATCAAAGGGCTTGCCTGCCTTGATCAGCGCCGCCAGACGCTCCACCAGCAGCCGGGACTCCGCACCGGTGGACAGACTGTCCAGCACAAAGACCCGCGCGCCCTCGTGGCTCTGCTCGTACTCCTCGCCCGCCAGCAACGCGGCGTTGTAAGCGCCGGACAGCGTACCGGTGATGGTCACAACATACACCTCGTCTGCGCCCTCGTAGGCAGCCATCCAGTCCGAGATATTGGGGCAGGAGGTGCTGGTGCGTCCCTTATAGGTGCGCAGCATCTCGGCCAGCGCGGGAGCATCCACCTCTGCAGTGTCCACATACTCCTGCTCATCGGTCAGGATCTTCAGCGGCACACAGGCAAACCCTACATCGGGGAGCTCGTACACATTTGCAGAGGAGTCTACAACAATTTTGCTTTTCATATTTTTCTCCATTTTCAAGCGGCGCACGCCGCAGTCATTCCTTTGTCCGTGACCATCATAGCAGTTTTTCAAAACCCTGTCAACTGTTTTCTCAAATTCTTTTACAAAGTTTTCATTGCCCGTTGACCAATTTTCCAAAATGCGGTATACTATTTCACAGGCAGAAGTGCTCTTGTAGAAAGCATTTGCCCTGCCTTTGCGCAAAAACAACGTTCCTGCCTGCAAAAAAGCGCAGGAGCATGAACGGAACAAGATACTATGAAAGCTGAAACCAAACTCCGCGTTGCGGCGTGTGCTGCGGGCTTTGCCCTGCCCCGGTACAACGATCTCCCCTCGGTAGGGCTGTATCTGGACCAGACGGTGCAGTTCGTCAACGGCTACTTCCGCAGCTTCTGCGGGGTAGAACTGACCCCGTCCATGGTAAGCAACTATGTCAAAAAAGGAGTGATAGACCACCCCATCCGCAAAAAATACACCCGGGACCAGATTGCATCCCTGATGTACATTGCAGTCTCCAAAACGGTGCTCTCAATTGAAAACATCGACACCCTGTTCAAAATGCAGCGGGAGCACTGCTCCGCCGGGACAGCCTACGATATCTTCTGCGAGGAACTGGAGACTAGTCTTTCTGTGGTGTTCGGCGGCAAGGCAGCCCAGCCGGAGACTGCGCTCAACGATGAGCGTCTGCTGCTGCGCAGCACCATTTTTGCAGCGGTCAACAAAATATATCTGGACTGCTGCTTTGATGCCTTGCGGCAGGAGCAGGCTCTGTGGTCGGATATCCTGCCGGATCTGGCGTAACAGAATAGCAGATATAGCAAAAGCCACCTGAAGCGTAAGTTTTCAGGTGGCTTTTATGTTGGTGGAGGCGATGGGAGTCGAACCCATGTCCGAAAAGAGCTCAGTGTAGGTGTCTCCGGGTGCAGGCGATCTACAACATTCCCGCCACGCCACGCCGATCGTCAGGCTAGCGCTTTGGTAGCTTCATGAGTTCCTGCCGGTCCGCAAAGCTTAGGTCCGTTCAGGTGCTGTGTCTAAAGGACGCCCCGGCCCCACACGACACAAGAGTGGGCGGAACGCGCAGCACTCAGGCTGCGAGCAACTGATAATTATTGTTGTCAGTTAATTTTTTGGAGGAGTTATAGAGCAGTTCCCCCACTGCTACCCGCTGCCCAGACCTCGCTCCCCCCGTCGAAACCTTTACGCCCCCATATAAAGCACATCTTGCGATGTGCGAAAAGCTTGGTTTTGCGGTGAGCCGCAGTCTGCAATTGGAATGCTTAATAGTACTTGCCGTTGGACTTCACAGCCCGGTCAATGGAGCGCTTTGCATCGCGCTGAGCGGCATCGGCACGCTTGTCGTACAGCTTTTTGCCTTTGCACAAGCCCACTTCCATTTTTACGCGGCCATGCTTGAAATAAAGCGAGAGCGGCACCAGCGTATAGCCCTGCAGTTTGCACTGCTGGTGCAGACGCCGGATCTCACTTTTGTGCGCCAGAAGCCGCCGGACGCGCATGGGGTCCTGATTGAACAGGTTGCCGTGATCATAGGGGCTGATGTGCATTCCCTTTACCAGCAGCTCGCCGTTTTCAATATCCACCCAGCTGTCCTTCAGGTTGACCCCGCCGGCCCGCAGGCTTTTCACCTCGGTGCCTTTGAGCTCCACACCGGTCTCCAGCGCTTCCAGAACAAAATACTCGTGGCGCGCTTCGCGGTTGGTGGCGATAGTCTTGGTCGCCGGGCGCTCCTTTGTGGGTGCCATGCTGCGCGCCTCCTTTCTCCGTTCCGTTTGTTGTTTCAGTATACCATTTTTTCAGGGTAATGCAAGGGCTGTTTCTGACAGAATTGTAAATTTTTACAGATTTACAGCTCTCCCCGGCCGGAAAGTGCCCGGTACAGGGTAGTCTCGTCCGCGTATTCCAGGCTGGCGCCCACCGGCAGACCGGAGGCCAGCCGGGTGACCCGGATGCCCAGCGGCTTGATGAGCTTTGCCAGATACATGGCGGTAGCTTCGCCCTCCACAGTGGGGTTCATGGCCATGATGACCTCCTTCACCGTGTCGTCTTTCAGCCGCGCCAGCAGTTCCTTGACGGTGAGCTGCTCTGCGCCCACACCGGCCAGCGGGTCAAGCAGACCGTGCAGTACATGGTACAGGCCGTTATACTCCCGGGTGCGCTCAAAGGCCTGCACGTCCCGGGGCTTTTCCACCACGCAGATCACCGAGGTGTCCCGCTTGGCGCTGGCGCATACCGGGCACAGGTCAGCGTCCGTAAAGTTCTGGCAGATGCGGCACCGGTGCAGCCGGGTGTGCGCACCGCGGATGGCATCGGCCAGCGCCGCAGCATCCTTATCCGACATACTCAGCACCTGATAGGCCATGCGGGTAGCACCCTTGCGGCCCACGCCCTGAAACTTGCCGAACTCCTCGATCAGCTTTTCCAGCGGTGCGGCAGTGTAGTCCATGGTATCTCCCCTTCCCGGCTCAGAGACCCGGAATGTTCAGGCCGCCGGTCAGCTTGCCCATCTCGGCCTCGGCGGTCTCATCCACCTGCTTCACGGTGGCGTTGATGGCAGCAGCCACCATGTCTTCCAGCATCTCGATGTCGTCCGGGTCCACAGCCTCGGGCTTGATGGTGATGGACAGCACCTCGTGCTTGCCGTTCATCTTTACGGTCACCATCTCACCGGCGGCGCTGCCGGTGTACTCGGCGGCTTCCAGCTCGGCCTGCTTGCTCTTCATGTCCTCCTGCATCTTCTGAGCCTGACGCATCAGGGCGTTCATATCGGGGCGGCCGTAGCCTGCGGGCATTCTTGCTTTCATAATGGTATTCTCCTTTATTATAAACAATTTTTATCGCTTTTTGCGGGCGGTATCCTCAATGCTGACCTCTAACCCCAGTTTTTCCAGCGCCAGAAGGGACTGCTCCGCGTTGGAGGCGGTCTTTCCGGCTGTTTTGGGCTCGTAGGGGCCGATGGGCACCGGCACGCCGGATACCTCGGCGATCAGCTTTTTGATCAACTTCTGGCTGTCCTTGTTCACCCGGATAAAATCGCGGAAAGTCTTGCCGCCGTCGATCAGCACGCGGGTACCGTCAAAGTAAGCCTTGGACTTGCGCAGATACATATACAGCATGGGGTCGATGCCCTCCAGCTTCTGCACGATTTGTCCCCAGTACGGGAAGGGGTTCGTGCCCTGCTGCGCCACGCTGCGGGGCTTGGTCAGCACCGGGTCGGCGGGGTGCTCCTGCGCTAGGCCAGGCGGTTCCTCTGCTGCCGGGGCAGGCTGGGTGGGTTCTGCGGGGGCGGGCTGCTCCGGCTGGCTGACCGGCTCCGGCTCGTCCGGCGGCGGTGCCTGCGGGGCAGGCTCGTCCCACGGCAGGGCGGCATCGCTCTGCTGTACCGGCGGTTCCTCTGGCATGGGCGGCAGCTCCTCCGCAGGGGCGGGCTGTGCTTCCGGCGCAGCAGGCTGCGGGGGCGTCTGCTGCACGGCAGGAGCAGGTTCTGCTACTGTTGCCGGGGTCTGTGGTGCAGCAGCTGCCGGGGCAGACTGCACCGGGGCACTGGCAAAGGGCTGCACCGCTGCCGCAAAGGGGCGGGGTACTTCCGGCTGTGCCGCGCGGGCGGGGGCTGCCTGTACCGTTACCGCCTGCATTTGCTGTGGCGGCTCGGACAGACTGAACAGTGCCAGTTCCAACTCGATGCGCTGGTCGCTGCCGCGGGTCATGTGCTCCAGCGCCGTGCCTAACGTGCGGATGGCGCGGATGGCCTCCCGCTGCCCCATCTCCGGGCCTTTTTGCAGGTACAGCGCCTCTTCCTCCGGCGAAACACCGGACAGCAACGCCTGCCCGCCGGGCAGCGCCGCCAGCATCAGGGCGCGGTAGTGGGCGATCAGTTCCTCAGTCAGGCGCTTCACGTCCACCGACTGTTGCCGCAGCTGCGCCAGCTGTGCCAGCGCGGCGGCGGCGTCCTGTGCTTCCAGAGCGTCCGAAATGTGGAACAGGTAGCTGCGGTCGGTCACACCGGCCATGCGGCGCACCACGTCTGCGTCGATCTTTGCGGTGACACCGGCGCAAGTGTCCAGAATGGACAACGCATCGCGCAGCGCACCATCGGCCAGACGGGCGATCAGCTCCGCGCCGTCGGAGGTCAGCTCAAGCTTTTCCTCCCCGGCGATATACTCCACCCGCCGTGCGATATCCTCCGGCCCGATGCGGGTAAAATCGTACCGCTGGCAGCGGGAGAGGATGGTGGCGGGCACTTTCTGGATCTCGGTGGTCGCCAGAATGAAGATAACGTGTGCGGGGGGTTCTTCCAGCGTTTTCAGCAGCGCATTGAAGGCCGCTGTGGACAGCATGTGCACCTCGTCGATGATATACACCTTATACTGGCAGGCACTGGGGGTGTAGGCGGTCTCGTCCCGCAGGTCGCGGATATCATCCACGCCGTTGTTGGAGGCCGCGTCCATCTCCACCACGTCCAGCAGGCTGCCGTTGTCGATGCCCTTGCAGATCTCGCACTCCCCGCAGGGGTCGCCACCCTCCGGGTGCAGGCAGTTGACCGCCTTGGCAAAGATCTTGGCGCAGGTGGTCTTGCCGGTGCCGCGCACGCCGGTAAACAGATACGCATGGCCTACACGCCCTGCGGTAATCTGGTTTTTCAGGGCGGTCACGATGGCACGCTGGCCCACCACATCCTCAAACCGCTGGGGTCTCCATTTGCGGTAAAGCGCACGATACATGGCGATCTCTCCCCTTTCCCGGCCTTTGCGGCAAAAATAAAAGGACAGCGCTCGACGGGGTTTTGTCCCCGCCTTGCGTAACTCGGCATACGGATGCAGGCTTACTGAAACGCACGAACTCACTGCTTAAGGCTGCTTGGTTCCCCACCTGACCTGGTTCACAGCGAGCCCATCGTACAGGACCCGCATCCGTATGCCGAACCACGCAGCAGGCGCTGTCCGACACATCCTTGTGGATGCTAAGATATTGTACCATAAACCCCGCCGGATTGCAAGAGGGACAAAACAAAAAGGAGAAGCCCGAAGGCTTCTCCTCGTTTGTGCTAAAACTGTTTAGGATTGGCAAGCGGTGATCAGGCTCATCTTGTACACCTCGTCTGCGTTGCAGCCGCGGGACAGATCGTTGATGGGTGCGTTCAGACCCTGCAGGATGGGGCCGTAGGCAGCGTAGCCGCCCAGACGCTGTGCGATCTTATAGCCGATGTTGCCGGCCTCGATGCAGGGGAAGATGAAGGTGTTGGCCTGACCAGCCACCTTGCTGCCCTTGCACTTGACCTGTGCCACCTCGGGAGCAACGGCTGCGTCAAACTGCAGCTCGCCGTCCACTGCCAGCTCGGGATCCATCTCCTGCGCCTTGATGGTAGCGTCGTGGCTCAGTGCCACGGTGCCGCCCTTGCCGGAGCCCTTGGTGGAGAAGCTCAGCACAGCCACCTTCGGGTCGATGCCGAACAGCTTTGCGGTGCGGGCAGTTTCCACAGCCACCTCTGCCAGCTTGGAAGCAGCAGAGATCTTGACCTCGCCGGTAGCCTTATCGACGGTATCGGTGTAATCAATGTTGACAGCGCAGTCGCCCATGGCAATGCGCTTCAGACCCTCTTCGCCGCAGTCGCGGTCCAGAATAAAGCAGGAGCTCACCAGATGTGCGCCCTTCTTGGTCTTGACCAGCTGCAGAGCGGGACGGATGGTGTCGGCGGTGGAGTAGGTAGCGCCGCCCAGCAGGCAGTCAGCCTTGCCCATCTTGACCAGCATGGTGCCGAAGTAGTTGGACTTCTTCAGCAGTGCGGTGCACTCCTCAGCGGTCTGCTTGCCCTTGCGCAGCTCCACCATGGTGCTGACCATCTCATCAAAACCGGCGTAGTTCTCCGGGTCGATGATCTCGGCAGCGGAAATATCAAAGTTACCGGCGGCGGCAGCAGCCTTGCACTCTGCCTCGTTGCCCACCATAACGACCTTCAGCACGCCCTCGGCCAGCAGCTTGCTTGCGGCCTCCAGAATGCGGGGGTCATTGCCCTCGGTGAACACGATCGTCTTGGGATTTGCCTTCAGCTGTGCTACCAGCGGTGCAAACATATCAGCCATTGTGATTACCTCCGAAAATGCTTTCCAAAATTTGCTTCCTGCGTCTGTTGGACACAAGGATGCCTTTCTCCTTTATTCTAGCACAGACGGCAAAAAGTTCAAGACAAAATTGTGTTTTTGTGCTATATTTTAAGGGAGAAACCTTTGTTTTATTTGTGAATAAAATATCATACCAGTTTTAAAGGAGATGTTCTCCATGGATATGGATACTTTAAAGGCCGAATGCCTTGCCTGCACCCGGTGCGAGCTGTGCGCCACCCGGACGAACGTGGTGTTCGGGCAGGGCGTGCCGGACGCCGAGGTGTTGTTTGTGGGCGAGGGACCCGGTCAGAGCGAGGACGAGCAGGGTCTGCCTTTTGTGGGGCGCAGCGGCCAGCTGCTGGACAAATACCTGTTTGCCATCGACCTTGACCGTGCAAAGAACTGCTATATCGCCAACATCGTCAAGTGCCGCCCGCCCCAGAACCGCGACCCGCTGCCCGCCGAGAGCGAAGCCTGTATGCCGTGGCTGCGGGAGCAGTTCCGGCTGATCCAGCCCAAGATCGTGGTCTGCCTTGGGCGCATTGCCGCCCAGCGGATGATCCGGCAGGATTTTTCCGTCACCCGGGAGCACGGGCAGATCATAAATAAGGGCGGCATTTTGTTCATGGGCACCTTCCACCCCGCCGCCCTGCTGCGCCAGCCCCAGAACAAACCCGAGGCCTTTGCGGATTTTACCGTGCTGCGGGACACCATTGCCGCTGTGTGTGAGCATACCTATCATAAATAAGGACAGGAACCAACCGCACCGCTTTTGCATACTGTAAAGCAAAAGCGAGGTGTTTTTGTATGGAAAGTTCCGTGCATTCTTCTGTGGATTTCTTTCTGGGCGCTACAACGCCCGCCGGGTTCAAGGGCTACTTTGCGCCGCTGCGCCGGGAGCCCGGGATGCAGCTTGTGTTGCTCAAAAGCGGGCCGGGCTGCGGCAAGTCTACTTTGATGAAGCGGCTAGCGCGCGCCGCACAGGATAAAGGCGAGCCCATCCAGCGCATCCACTGCGCCAGCGACCCCGACAGTCTGGATGGGGTGGTATTCCTGCGACAGAAGCGTGCCATCATCGACGCCACCGCGCCCCATGTGGTGGAACCGGAAGCCCCCGGCGCAGACGAGCGGGTGTTGAGTTTGTACCACACCATTGACGCCGATGCCCTGCACCCCCACAAGGACGAGGTGACCGCCCTGTTTGCCCGCAATCAGCTGCTGCGCAGCCGGGCGGCGCGGTATGTGGCCTCGGCGGGCAGCCTGCTGCTGGACAGCCGCCGCGCCGAAGCGTGCAGCGCCAACTTTGAAAAAGTGCGCCGCTACGTCAAGCGGCTGTGCACCCGCCTGTTGCCCCGTACTGAGGAGATAGGCTCTGAAGAGCTGCGGCTGCTCTCGGCCATCACGCCCAAGGGCGAGGTGTTCTATCAGGGCACGGTGCAGGCATTGGCAGACAAATGCATCCTCTTCCGGGACGACTACGGGGCAGTCTCCCGCCTGCTGCTGGAGCTCATCCGCGCCGAGGCACTGGCGCGGGGCTACCACATCATCACCTGCCCCTGCGCCATGCACCCGGAAGATAAGATCGACCACATTATCATTCCCTCCCTGCGGCTGGCGTTCCTGACCGACAACCGCTGGCATCCGGTGCGGCTGTCTGCGGCGCAGACCGTGCGGTGCAGCCGTTTTGTGGATAGGGAGAATCTTTCTGCCTGCCGTGCAAGGCTGCGCTTCAACGAGCGCGCCGCCGCCGAGCTGCTGGAACAGGCCTGTGCCTTGATGGCGCAGGCAAAAAGCTGCCATGACGAACTGGAGACCTACTACCGCACCGCCGTGGACTTTGCACAGGTGGATGCCGCAGCCGCCCAGTGCATGGAGCTGTTCGGGGTAGGATAAAGTAAACTATAACGGAGGTGAAACGCCTTGGCAAGCATCCATCTGCCCATCCGGCAGCTGGTGGAGTTTTTGCTGCGCACCGGCAGCATCGACAGCCGCTTTGCCGGCTTTGACCGCGCCAACGAGGGCGCACGCATCCACCGCAAGCTGCAAAAGGCCGCCGGGGAGGGCTATCAAGCCGAGGTATTCCTCAGCGCGGAGCGGGAAGCCTGCGGCATCGCCTTTACGCTGGAAGGCCGGGCAGACGGCATTTTCACCGACGAAAACGGCACTGTGACCATTGACGAGATCAAGACCACCACTGTGCCTTATGAGGAGATCACCGAGGAGCTGAACCCCTGCCACTGGGCGCAGGGCATGGTATATGCCGCCATTTACAGCAGCCAGCAGGGGCTGGATGCGCTTGCCGTGCGGCTGACCTATTATCAGGTCGATACCGATCAGATTCAGCGCTTTACCCGGCAGTTCTCCCGGCAGCAGCTGGAGCAGTTTTTGCATCAGCTTTTAGCGCAGTACGCCCCATGGGCGCAGCGGCAGCTGGACTGGGACACCCGGCGCAGCCAGAGCCTTGCGGCGCTGCAATTTCCCTTTGCGGAGTACCGCCCCGGGCAGCGGGCGCTGGCGGGTGAAGTGTACCGCGCCTGCCGCGCTGGAAAAAGCACCGACCGCAAGGGCGGCACCCGCGTTTTTTGTCAGGCACCTACCGGCATCGGCAAGACCATGAGCGCGCTCTTCCCCGCCCTGAAAGCCATGGGCGAGGGCTGCGGCGCAAAGCTGTTCTATCTGACCGCCCGCAACACCACCCAAGCCGCCGCCGAGGACGCGGTAGCGCGGCTGCGTACCGCCCAGCCCGGTCTCGCCTTGCGCAGCGTGACCCTGACCGCCAAGGAAAAGGCCTGTCTGCACCCGGACGCCGAAGGGCACCCTGCCTGTCTGCCGGAAGTATGCCCCTTTGCCAACGGCTACTACGACCGCCGCAAGGATGCGCTGGCAGCTCTGCTGGACGGCAGCGGCAGTTTCAGCCGCGCCGCGCTGGCGGACGCCGCCCGGCAGTTCTCGGTGTGCCCCTTTGAGCTGGGGCTGGATCTGAGCGAGTGGTGTGATGTGGTCATCGGGGACTACAACTATCTGTTTGACCCGGTGGTGCACCTCAAGCGCTTTTTCGATGCCGCCGGGGACTGGCTGTTCCTCATTGACGAAGCGCACAACCTGCCGGACAGAGCCCGTGCCATGTACTCGGCGCAGTTTGCCAAAAGCAGTCTGACCGAGGCAAAGCGGGCGCTGGGCAAAGGCAAAAGCAGCCTGAAAACCGCACTGACCAAAGCAGACAAAGTCTTTCTGGCGGCGCGCAAAGCCTGCGCACAGGCTGCGCCCCGCACAGGCACAGAACTTGCCGGGGAGACAGAGCCCGCACAGGTAAGCCTTTTACCCGCCGAAGCTGCCCCGGATTTTGCCCTGCCGCAGCCGCTGTACGCCCGGGACGGCACTGTGTTTTTGCAGCAGCTGCCCGCTGCTTTGCCCGCAGCGCTGCGAGCGGTGCACACCCCGTTACAGGACTGGCTGGAACAGAACCCCGAGGACCCCGCCCACGCCCAGCTGCTGGAACTCTACTTTGCCTTGCAGGACATCGCCCGCGCCGCCGACCGGTACGACAGCCATTTTGTCGCCCAGCTTACCGCCCGGGGCAGCGAGCTGGAGCTGCATCTGCTCTGCTTAGACCCCGCACCTTTTGTGGACGCCAGTCTGGCGGCAGGGCGCAGCGCGGCGCTGTTCAGTGCCACATTGACCCCGCCTGCCTTTTACCGCAGCGTGCTGGGCTGCGCCGATGCCCGGGCGGTGGCGCTGCCCAGCCCCTTCCCGCCGGAAAATCTGGGGCTGTTCTGTCTGCCGGGCATCTCCACCCGCTACCGTCAGCGGGAAGCCAGTGTGCCCGCCGTAGCCAATGCGCTGGCGGCGCTGGCAAAGGGCAAGACCGGCAACTATCTGGCGTTTTTCCCCAGCTACGCCTATTTGCAGCAGGTATACGAAGCCTTTGCCGCCCGCTGGCCGGACATTCCCACCCTTGTGCAGCAGCGCAGTCTGGACGATGCCGGGCGTGCGGAGTTTCTGGCGCAGTTTGTGCCCCACCCAGCCAAAACGCTGCTGGGCTTTGCCGTGATGGGCGGCATCTTCGGTGAGGGGGTAGACCTTGTGGGCGACCGGCTCATCGGCTGCGCCATCGTGGGGGTAGGTCTGCCGCAGGTGAACCCCCGGCAGGAGATGTTGCGCCGGTATTACGAGGAGCAGTCCGGCTGCGGCTTCGACTACGCCTACCGCTACCCGGGCATGAACAAGGTACTGCAAGCCGCCGGGCGGGTGGTGCGCACCCCACAGGACAAAGGCGTGGTGCTGCTTTTGGACGACCGCTTTGCGCAGCCCGACACCGCCCGCCTGTTCCCGCCGCACTGGCAGCACATCCGGTATCTGCCCGGCACCGCCGCGTTGGAAACGGCGCTGAAAGGGTTCTGGGATGTATAAAACTGCAAAAAGGAGTTGTTGCATCATGCGCAACAACTCCTTTTGCTATAACCTTAATACTCCACGCCTTTCCGTGCGGCGATGCCCTTCTGGTAGGGGTGGCGGCGGCAGCACATCTCTGTGAGGTAATCTGCGGCATCCAGCATCCACCCGGGGGCTGCGTGGGCGGTCAGGACGCACTCCTGCCCGGCGGGGCGGTGCAGCACCGCCTGCTGCAGCAGGGCTTTGTCCACCATGTCCAGCTCCCACGCGCTGCCGGCTTCGTCCAGCACCAGCACATCGCAGGGCTGCGCCAGCGCCGCCGCAAGATTTTTGTTCTGTAAAGCGCGGGTAGCGGCCTTTTCGGCTTCGTTCATCTGAAAAACAAATTTCTGCCCGGCCTTGCCCCGGTAAACGACAGCGCCCAGCTGTTCCAGCAGCGGGATCTCCCCGCTCTGCCCGCCCTTTAAAAACTGCACGATGACCACACGTTTTCCGCTGCCCAGCGCCCGCAGGGCAAGCCCCATGGCGGCTGTGGTCTTGCCCTTGCCGTCGCCGTAATACAGATGCAAAAGGCCTAAACTTTCCATCGTCTTTCTCCTTTTTTGGCTCTCCCGGTTTTGTAACAAAAGGCACCCGCAGCCCTGTATGCTTAGCAGAACGGCTGCGGATGCCTTGTTATTTATGGTTTGCTTTTACTGGTACAGCGGGAACTCCCGGGTCAGGCGCAGGACACGCTCGCTGATCTCGTCCTTCTTTTCCTCATAGTGCCAGATGCAGTCTGCAATGCAGTCCGCAATCACCTGCATCTCGGCTGCGCCCATGCCGCGGGTGGTGACAGCCGGGGTACCCAGACGCACGCCGGAAGTCACAAAGGGGCTGCGGGTCTCGCCGGGAACGGTGTTCTTGTTGGCGGTAATGTGCACGCTGTCCAGACGCTGCTCCAAGTCCTTGCCGGTGCACTCTTCGTCCCGCAGGTCAATGAGCATCAGGTGGTTGTCGGTGCCGCCGGATACCAGCTTTACCCCGCGCTGCTGCAAGGCCGCAGCCAGCGCCTGTGCATTTTCTACGATCTTGCGGGCATATTCCTTGAACTCCGGCTTCAATGCCTCGCCAAAGCAGACGGCCTTGGCTGCAATCACGTGCTCCAGCGGACCGCCCTGCGTGCCGGGGAACACTGCCGAGTTGATGCGCTTTGCAATGATGGGGTTGTTGGTCAAAATCAGGCCGCCGCGGGGTCCGCGCAGGGTCTTGTGGGTGGTGGTGGTCACCACGTCGGCGTAGGGTACGGGGCTCTGGTGCTGGCCGCCCGCCACCAGACCGGCAATGTGCGCCATATCCACCATCAGGTATGCGCCGTAGCCGTGGGCGATCTCGGCCAGTTTTTCAAAGTCGATGGCGCGGGGGTAGGCGGAAGCGCCTGCCACCAGCATCTTGGGGCGCACCTTGCGCACCTGCTTTTCCAGCTCAGCGTAGTCGATCACGCCGTCTGCGCCGACACCGTAGGAGATGAAGTGGTAGTTTTTACCGGACATATTCACCGGAGAACCATGGGTCAGGTGACCGCCCTGCGAAAGGTCCATGCCCATAACAGTATCGCCCAGCTCCAGCAGGGCAAAATACACGGCAAGGTTGGCCTGTGCGCCGGAATGGGGCTGGACGTTGGCGTACTTTGCCCCGAACAGCTGGCAGGCACGCTGGATGGCAATATTCTCCACCTCGTCCACATAGACGCAGCCGCCGTAGTAGCGCTTGCCGGGCAGACCCTCGGCGTACTTATTGGTCAGCACGCTGCCCATGGCCGCCATCACGGCGGGCGAAACGATATTCTCGCTGGCGATCAGCTCAATGTTCTCGCGCTGACGGGTCAGTTCCCGCTCCATGGCTGCGCCCAGTTCCGGGTCGGCTGCATTGACCATGCCGATGGTGTCCATCATATCCTTGTACATTTTACTTGCCCCTCTCCACAAAATGTTGCAGGTTCTCTCAGCGCGGCGCCCACGCGGCGCTTGCTGCTGTAAGATAATCATAGCAGAAAGCGGCGGCGGCTTCAATCCTCTTTTCGCCAAAAGGCTTGCTTTTTTTGTCTGAAGTGTTTATTATGTTTGTATAAAAATGCGCTGTCGATTTTGTATATTTTTCAAGTTTCTTCCCCCACAGGTGAAGCGAGGTGTTTTGTATGACCATTGCCGAGGAAAAACAGGCGCAGCGTACCGCCGGCCGTGCCGCCCGCAAAGCGCTGGCTGCGCCGCAGCGCGCCGCCGCCAATGCAGCCCTTTGCCGCCGGGTGCTAGAACTGGACGCCTACCGCACTGCCCATACCCTTTTGCTCTACGCAGCCTTTGGGGGCGAAGCCGACCTTGCCGCCGTGGCTGCCGAAGCCGCACGGCAGGGCAAGACGGTAGCCTACCCGGTGTGCGGCGAGGGCTTTACCCTTACCGCAGCCGTGCCGGACGCGGACGGCTGGACGGTGGGACAGTACGGCATCCGCGCACCGGTGCCGGAGCGCTCCACCCTTTTGCAGCCGGAGCAGCTGGATCTGGTGCTGGTGCCCTGCACTGCCTTTGACGCAGACTGCTACCGGGTGGGCATGGGCAAGGGATACTACGACCGCTACCTGCCCCGCTGCACCCGGGCGGTAAAGATCGGCATTGCATTGGAAGTTCAGCGCGTCCCCCGCGCCGCCGTGGACGCCCACGACCAGCGGCTGGACGCCTTTGTAACAGAGAGGGGTATCTACACATGGAAATGAACGATTTAAGCTGCGCGCAGTTTCTGGCACAGCTTGCCAGCAAAGCGCCCACACCGGGCGGCGGCGGCACGGCAGCGCTGGTAGGCGCTGCCGGTGTGGCGCTGGGCAACATGGTGGGCTGCCTGACCACCGGCAAAAAAAAGTACGCCGCCGTGGAAGCGGACATTCAGGCACTGAACGCCCGGGCTGAAGCCCTGCGGCTGGAGCTGGAAGCGCTGGTACAGGCCGATGCCGATGCCTTTGCGCCACTGGCTGCCGCCTACGGCTTGCCCAAGGACACCCCGGAGCAGGCCGCGCACAAGGCCGCTGTGCTGGAAGCCGCACTGGACGGTGCAAGCGCTGTACCGCTGCAAATTATGGAAAAGTGCGCCGAGGGCATCACGCTGGCCGGGCAGTATGCCGCCAAAGGCAGCGTGCTGGCGGTATCGGATGCAGGGTGCGCCGCTGTGCTGTGCAAGGCCGCCTTGCAGGCCGCAAGCCTGAATGTGTTTATTAACACCAAGCTGATGGCAGACCGCACCCGCGCCGCCGCGCTGAATGCCCGGGTAGACGCATTGCTGGCAGAGTTTGTGCCCCGGGCAGACGAAACCTTCACCGCCGTCAGCGGGAAACTCCGCAATAAATAATATCACAAATGAGGGAAAGTATATGGCAACGATTTTAAAGGGCGCGCCGGTAGTGGCCGCCATGAACGAGCGCAACGCGGCACTTTGCGAGCAGCTGAAAGCCAAGGGCATCCCCCCCACGCTGGCCGTGGTGCGTGTGGGCGAACGGGAGGATGACCTCTCCTACGAGCGGGGCGTGATGACCCGCTGCGGTAAGGTGGGCGTTGCAGTCAAGCAGTTCGTGCTGCCCGCCGACGCCACACAGGAGCAGCTGCTTCGGGTATTGGATGAGGTGAACACCGATGACGGCATTCACGGCTGTCTGCTGTTCCGCCCGCTGCCCAAACAGTTCGATGACCGCACCATCCGCGCCGCCCTGCGCCCGGAAAAGGACATTGACGGCATCACGGACGGTTCGCTAGCCGGGGTGTTCACGAATACCGATCTAGGCTATGCCCCCTGCACCGCGCAGGCCTGCATAGAAATTTTGAAGTATTACAACGTCCCCCTTTCCGGCAAGCGTGCCGTGGTGGTGGGACGCAGCCTTGTGGTGGGCAAGCCCGCCGCCATGATGCTGGACCGGGAAAACGCCACCGTGACCCTGTGCAACTCCCGCACCCGGAATCTACCGGAAGTGTGCAGACAGGCCGACATCGTGGTGGTAGCCATGGGCAAAATGGCGGCTGTGGGCGCAGACTGCCTGCGGGCAGGCCAGACGGTCGTGGACGTAGGCATCCATGTGAACGAGGAGGGCAAACTCTGCGGTGACGTGCAGTTTGCCGCCGCAGAGCCGGTGGTGGACGCCATCACCCCTGTGCCCGGCGGCGTGGGCACCGTGACCACCTCGGTGCTGGTAGGCCATGTGGTGCAGGCAGCGTGCAAAAAAGCCGGAGTAGAATGCTGAGAAGATCATTTTAAAACAGAACAAGCCCGGAAAGTCTGCGGACTTTCCGGGCTTGCATTTTTACGGGCGGAATTGTAACGGGTATCAGCCCCGCACAAGGAGCAGCAGCAGAGCCGAAGCCACACACTGCAGAATGAGCCAGCGGGCTACTACCTGCTCGTCGCTCCAGCCCTTACGCTTGCGCACATGGTCGTGGAGAGGGGTCAGGGTGTTTTTCAAGATCCAGATGTGCAGAAAACGCTTCAGGCTGATCTTCAAAATGCCCAAGCTGCCGTCTGCGATGAACACGATAGCCGCCAGCAGGAAGGCGAACGGATGGCCGCACTTGAGCGACAGCATAGCGATGAAAAAGCCCATGGCGCGGCTGCCGGCATCGCCCATCAGCAGGCTGGAGGGCTTGGCGTTGAGCCACAGGTAGGCCAGCAGCGCACCGATGAACACCACACCAGCCGTAGCATACGCGCCCAGCTCGGTCTTATAAGCCAGCAGGTAGGTGCCAATGGTCACCACTGCTAGACTGGCGGAAAGGCCGTCCACACCATCGGTGCAGTTGACCACGTTGATGCTTGCCCAGATAAGGATAACGATGAGCAGCAGGTACACCGCATACGGCAGGGTGAAGCTCCACTGCAAAAAGTGTACGCCGCAGCCATTGAAGTTCAGGTAGGTGACGCCCGCCAGCACTGCAATGACAAAATCGATGATGCCCTTTTTGTACTCGTTCCAAGCGGTCTCGGCGGCATCGTCCAGATAGCCGGAGAGCATGGAGGCGATGAGCAGCACATTGTACACCACATACTCTGTGGTGAAGGGCAGGAACGCCAGCGACACCAGTGCGATGCACAGTACAAAGATCAGTCCGGAGCCTCGCGCCTTGCCCTTGGAAAGTTCGCCGTTCACCGCAAAGGCGCGGCCGTGGTCGTGGGGCAGTTTATCGCGGAAAATGGAATCCGTCAGGGCGGTCAGGACAAATGCCAGCAAAAACGCCATGGCATCTACGCCCCGCTGCCCGATGACAGAGGTCAGCATTTGGATCATAAGATAACATTCCTCTTTCTTTCTGTATAGTACGTTGTGAGTGTATCACGCCCTTGCCCAAAAATCAATCCCGGCGGCAAAATTCACTTTGGATTGACTTTTCTCCCGCGGCTCTCTATAATAATGTATTAGTCTGTAATTTTCATCCACAACGCAGGAGGTTCCATGTCCATTACACTTGAGCAGCTCGCTGCCCGGATGCGGCAGGGCGAGCAGGTGCCGCTGCGCCATACCGCACAGGTGGCGCTGACGCTGAGCATTCCTTCTATTTTACAGCAGATCGTGGTTACCGCCATGGAGTACATCGATGCCGCCATGGTGGGGCACATCGGTGCCGCCGCAACAGCCTCCATTGGCATCGTCAGCTCCAGCACATGGCTGCTGCACGGGATGCTGGCCGGGCTGTGCATGGCGTTTTCCATTCAAGTGGCACAGTATCTGGGCGCAGACCGCCAGCAGGACGCCCGGGGCGTTTTGCGGCAGTCCATGCTGTTCAATCTGGCGGTGGGTCTTGCTGCAGCAGCCTTTGGTGTGGGCATCAGCCGGTTTCTGCCCGGGTGGCTGGGCGCAGACACGGCACTGCGGGCAAATGCTTCGGCATATTTTGCAATATGGTCAGCTTCCCTGCCCTTTATCATGGCTATGGGCACCTATGCCGCCATGCTGCGTTCCACCGGCGATGCCCTGACCCCCGGCCTTATTAGTGTGTTCACCTGCGTACTGGACATCATCTTCAACTTTTTCCTCATCAACCCCACCCGGGAAATGACGGTATTCGGCCAGAACCTCACGGTCTGGGGTCTGGGCTGGGGCGTGCCGGGCGCGGCGCTGGGCACAGCCCTTGCCAACGCTGTGGGCGGCACTCTGGCGCTGGGCGTTCTGCTGCTGCGGGATGGCCCGCTGTGCATCCGCAAGCCCGGCTCGTGGCACATTACCCGCGCCTGCCTGCATAACGTGTGGAAGGTGGGCGCACCGCTGGCAGCAGAGCGCGCTGCGCTGTCCTCGGCACAGGTGCTGCTGGTGCGCATCGTGTCCGGGCTGGGCACTACCGCCATTGCCGCCAACAGTCTGGGGGTCAGCGCCGAGAGCCTGTGCTACATGGCGGGCTACGGCATTCAGGACGCCGCCCTTGCGCTGGTGGGACAGGCCGTGGGCGCAAACCGCCGGGACATGGCCAAGCGCTTTGCGTGGCTGTGCACCGCCATGGGCATGGGCATCATGGCGCTTACCGGCGTGGGGCTGTATGTGTTTGCCCCGCAGCTGATGGGCATCTTCACCGCCGACGCCGCCGTCATTGCGCTGGGTGCGCGGGTGCTACGCATCGAAGCCTTTGCCGAACCGATGTTCGGGGCAAGCATCGTAGCCAGCGGCTCCATGCAGGGCGCAGGCGACAGCACCGGCTGCTTTATCCTGAACCTTGTCAGTATGTGGGGCGTGCGGCTGACCTTGGCAGTTCTGCTGGCTCCCCACTTTGGGCTGGTGGGCGTATGGGTGGCCATGTGCGCCGAGCTTTGCACCCGCGGCGTACTGTTTTTGCTGCGCATGGCGCGTGGCAAATGGCTGGATAAAGGCGCGCTGGCGTAAAGTTTCTTATAAATTCAGAGAGCCGGAAAGTCCGCGGACTTTCCGGCTCTCTGTTATTTCAGCAGCTTACTTGCGGCCGTGCAGGATGGGAGACAGGGGCTTATAGATCAGCAGGCACAGCATCGCGTCCAGCAGACCCTTGACCAGCGTGAAGGGCATATTGAAGATCACAAGGCACTTGATCAGGCTGTCGGCAGAGGGCAGAATGGCCTGATACATCCCCAGAATGGCTTCCAGCGGCATGTGGTAGAACTGCACATAGGCCGGGTAGGTGATGAAGTAGTTGGAGGGCACGCTAAACACGGCCATGACGGCTGCACCGGCAATGGCACCCAGAATAGCGGTCTTGCGGCTCTTGTGGCGCTTATAGACAAAGCCCGCCACAGCGGAGAACACCGCGCCCAGCATAAAGTTGCACAGCTCGCCCACGCAGGCGGTGGAGGTGCCCTTGATGATGATGTGCAGCAGGTTCTTCATAAAGCTGATGACCACGCCGTACACCGGGCCCAGTGCAAAGGCACCCAGCAGGGCGGGCAGGTCGGAGAAGTCCATCTTGACAAAGGACGGGATGAGCATCGGCAGCGGGAACTCGATGAACATCAGGATAAAGGCGACCGCGCTGAGCATGGCGGCAACGGTCAGGTTGTGGGTGGTATTCTTTTTCATGGTAGTTGTCCTCCCCGGGGTGTACGCCCCGTTCAAATTTGTTCGGAAAGCCCTTTTCGCGCTGGATCGAACCGGAAAGACAAACCAAAAAGCGCCCTGCTGCAACCAAAAAACTGCAACAGGGCGCACAGACGCAATTTGCCTGCCGTTTCTTGCATCCGGACTATACCGTTGGTCCCGGAGTTGCACCGGGTCAGCACCCTTGCGGGTGGTCGCGGACTTTACCGCCAGTGGGGAATTGCACCCCGCCCTGAAACGAACTTTCTGACCAAGAGTATAGCGCGGTACTGCGGCGCTGTCAAGCCCCCTTTCCAAAAAGTTTGCGCATTTTTTATCAAAGTGTGTTTTCACCTTTCTTTCCTTGCCCCGGGCGGCAGAGTATGCTATCATAATATGCGTTGTGAAAAAACACAGGAGGTTTTCCATGATTTTCTCAATCCGTAACCTTGGCTTCGAGCTTGGCTCGCTGCTGCTGGAGGGCTGGGCAGCCTTTGCCGCCCGCGTGGTATGCGCGGCGCTGCTGCTGGTGCTTGGCTGGCTGGCGCGGCAGCTTTTGTCCCGTAAGGTGTGCCCTGCCCTGCTGCGCCGCAGCTGGCGGCTGGCTGGTACGCCCATTCTGCTGCGCAGCTTTGCCGTGCCGGTGCAGCGGCTCACCCTTGCAGCGTTCATCTATGCCGCAGCGGCCAGCCTGCCGTGGGCCATTCCCGGCGTAAGTAAATTTCTGCTCACAGTCTTTGAGCTGGCCGCCACCTTTTTTGTGTGTCAGGGACTGTACGCCGCCGCCGATCTCACCGACCTTTTGCTGGCAAACTGCGGCGAGGAGGTGCGCGCCAACCGCACCCTGACCACTCTGCTGAACAAGGTGTACAAAGTTCTCATCGTGGTTCTGGGCGTTATGACCATGGCGCAGGAGACCGGCCTGCCGGTGGGCAGCATCGTAGCCAGTGCGGGTCTTGTCGGTCTGACCATCTCTCTGGCGGCACAGGACAGCGCCAAAAACCTGTTCAGCGGGCTGGTCATCCTGCTGGACCGCCCCTTTTCCATCGGCGACTGGATCACCGTAGGCGACGTTTCCGGCGAGGTAGTGGACATCAACTTCCGCTCCACCAAGGTCCGCGCACTGGACAACTCGGTGTACATTCTGACCAACAGCACGGTCAGCTCTGCCACCATCAACAACGGTACTTTGCGCAACAAGCGGCTGTACCGCTTCACCCTCGGGGCCACCTACGACACCACCCGCCCCCAGCTGGAACAGCTGATGGCCGACCTGACCGCCATGCTCAAGGCCAGCCCCTACACCTACGAGGACTCGGTGCTGGTCAAGCTGAGCGGCTTCGGCGCTTCCAGCATCGACCTGCTGGTGTCCGCCTATCTGCGCACCGCCGACATGACCCGCTTTTTGCAGATGCAGAACGACCTGAACCTTGACCTGATGGACGTGATGCAGAAAAACAGTGTGGACTTTGCCTTCCCCTCTACCACTGTGTATCTGGAAAAGAACAGCGAAAGCTAAAAGCGGAAGTCTATTTATATTTCATGTTTGCCGCAGCCTGTGGGCTGCGGCAAACGCATTTTCATAGACTAACGCAAAGAAGCGCCGGTTTTGTTGTAAAAATCAGGCGCTTTTGCCCTATAATTTCCCGTTCGTTCATGTTATTCTTATAGTGCACCCGCAGATACTGCGGGACACATCATCAAATCATCTGCGGAGGAATCTTCCCCATGACACAGCTTTTGCTGCCGATCATTTACTTAGCTTTTATCAGCCTTGGCCTGCCGGATTCTCTGCTGGGGTCTGCATGGCCCACCATGTACCCCCAGCTGGGCGTCCCCTTTTCCTATGCGGGCATCCTGTCCATGATCATCTCGCTGGGCACCATCGTTTCCAGCCTGAACAGCGACCGGCTCACCCGGGCGCTGGGCACAGGCAAGGTGACCGCCCTCAGCGTGGGCATGACCGCTGCGGCGCTGTTCGGCTTCTCGGTCTCTGGCCGGTTCTGGATGCTCTGCCTGTGGGCTGTGCCCTACGGTCTGGGTGCGGGCAGCGTGGATGCCGCCCTGAACAACTACGTTGCCCTGCATTACCAGAGCCGCCACATGAGCTGGCTGCACTGTATGTGGGGCGTGGGCACCACCATCGGCCCTGTGGTGATGGGCGCGGCGCTTTCCGGCGGGCTGAGCTGGAACAGCGGCTACCGGTACATCGCCCTGTTCCAGATTGCACTGACTGCCGTGCTTTTTTGCAGCCTGCCCCTGTGGCATAAACGCCCCGACGCTGCCCCGGACGGTACTGTGTCCAAGGCGCTGACCCTGCCGCAGGTGTTCGCGCTGCCGGGCGCGAAGGAAGTGATGCTCTGCTTTTTCTGCTACTGCGCGCTGGAGACCACCGCCGGGCTCTGGGCCAGCAGCTACCTGACCCTTGTGCGGCAGGTACCTGCCCAGACGGCTGCCAGCTTTGCCAGCCTGTTCTATATCGGCATCACGGTGGGGCGAGGCGTCTGCGGCTTTTTGACCTTAAAGCTGAGCGACGACCAGATGATCCGTCTGGGGTTTGCGGTGCTGGGCGTGGGCATTGCTGCCCTGCTGCTGCCCGGGGCGCAGGTCTTTGCGCTGGCAGGGCTTGTGCTGGTAGGGCTGGGCTGCGCGCCCATCTACCCCAGCGTCATCCACTCCACCCCGGCGCATTTCGGCGCACAGAATTCTCAGGCCGTCATCGGTATCCAAATGAGCAGCGCCTATGTGGGCAATCTGGCCATGCCGCCGCTCTTCGGTCTGCTGGCCAATAACATCACCCCGGCGCTCTTCCCCTTCTACCTGCTGGTATTTCTGGTGCTGATGGCGCTGATGCACCGGCAGTTGGTGCGCAAAACCAGCTGCTGAGCTTTTACCCTTTTTCAAAACCGCCATTCTCTTTTTTCGTATACAGCAACACCAGAAAGGCCCGCGCTGTTTGGAGCAGCACGGGCCTTTCTGGTTTCTATGGACTTCCCGGGGATCGAAAGATGTGGAGAATGGCGTCTCCTTATGCCTGCAGCACTTTACCGGCGTATTTCAGCGCTTCGCGGCAGGTCTCTTTCCAGGTCGTCCAAGCGTGGATGCCGTCCTCATAGGGCACATATTCCACTTCTGCTACCTGGCTCAGTTTTTCGACAAATGCTTCCACATCAGCCGGGGGCACCACCGTGTCCTCAGTGCCATGGATGGCATAGAACTTTACCGGGCTGTTGGCAACGGTATAGGAAGCAAGGAAGGCTACCGGATGTTCTGCGTCCCAGGTTGCCTGGTCAAAGTTGTTGAACAGATGCAGCGAAGAGCAGGCATTGCCCTGACTATTGCGCCAGACTGCCGGGGACATCATCAGTGCCGCCGAGAACATCTGCGGATATTTCACTGCAAAGCGGGCTGCACCATAACCACCCATGGAAATGCCGCCGATGATGCGGCCTTCCTTGCTGGCCAACGTGTTGTAAGTTTTGTCGATAAACGGGATCAGATCATGGATGATGGCCGTTTCCATGGCAAGGCCGGGTCCATCGTAATAAAAGGAGTTGTAACCATCAATGAACACTGCAATGCACTCGGGCAGTTCCCCGCTTCCGATCAGATCGTTGAGGATATCCGGTGTGGAGAAACGCTCGATCATATTGAGTTGATGGCCGCCTACGCCGTGCATCAGGTAAATGACCGGATAGGCCTGTGCCTTGTTGTTTTCATCGTAGCTGGCAGGCAGATAAACCGAATAGTTGCAGTCCTGCTTCAGTGTCTCGGAGTACCAGAACAGCGTTTTGCGGGTGCCCGCATAGGTAGTCTTGGGCGTTTTCTGCTTTTTGAACAGGAAATCCAAGCAGTTGGCATCCTCCTGCGGTGCAGCGGCACTGGCGGTGCACACATTAAGTGCCATCATGCCAAGACCAGCAGCACCCGCTTTCAGAAAAGTTTTACGAGAGAATTTGGTAGCCATAAAAAGTTCCTCCTTTAAATCAATCGTTTTTTTATACATCTTTCAGACAGCCTGCTTTTTGTACTGCAGTACTGTGCCGTGTTCTGTTTTCAGAACTTATTGAGCATCTTTTTCAGCTTTGCCAGTTCCTCTGCATCGCGGGTGTCATCCAGCAGAGTGAGGGCATCGTTGAAATAGTTGCGATCCAGATAAGAGTGGGTGGCGTTGGCGTGGGCGGCCATAGCCTCCAGCACGGCATAACCGGAGCGTACCAGCGGGTGGGTGGCAGGCACGCTGCCGCCCTCGGCCACCAGCGCAAACTTGCTTTCAGCCATATCCTCCAGCAGGGCGCTGTAAGCGTTGTTGGGGTCGGTGCCGTGGTTCTGCAGACCCTGATACAGCAGCTGTGCCACAAAACCCAGCGTAGAAGCCGTATACCAGTTACCATTGAACCCATTCACATTGGCAGGGTCTGTAATGCGGGAGTTAATCTTGTTGGTCAGGTAGACCACCACCAGATTTTCGCTAGGGTCGATCATGGTCAACGTACCGGTCCAGCCCTGGTGTCCAATGGTATTGGGCGAGGACTGCGTGCCGAAATACCAGCAGCGCTGGTTGTCGCCCTCACGCCACCAGCCCAGGCCCCAGTTGGCAGCGTCCTCCTTCTTGGGTGCGGTAAAGGTGTCCATTACGTTGCGGGAGAAGTAGCGGTTCTCTCCGTAGCCGCCGGCAAGCATGACAGAGGCCAGCTTTGCCAGCTCCGTAGCGGTGGAGAACAGGCCTGCATGACCCGAGATGCCCGCCATACAGAAATAGGCTTTGCCATCATGCACCTGGCCCTGTGTAGTTACGGTGCGCGCCCCGGTAAAGGAAACATATCCGTCCCGGGTATCACCGTTCAGCTCAGTCGCTGCGCAGTCGTTGGGAGCAAAGCCGTTCTGCAGAGGGTTGTAGGTGGTGCGGGTCAGACCCATAGGATCCCAGAACGTCTCTTTCAGGAACACATCCAGGCCTTTGCCGGTGATTTTCTCGATCACGAACGCCAGCAGCATATAATCCACGTCCGAATAAACAGTCTTGGTACCCGGTTCGTACATCAGCGGCGTTTTGAAAATGGAATGCAGCGTTTCGGTGCGGGTCTCGGTACTTCCATCCGATCCGGAATACAACACATTCACGGCACCCGGCACGATGGACTGACTGCTCTGATCGTAGGAATCGTTGTAATACTGAGGGTCTGCAGGGAAGCCTGCCTGATGGCGCAGGATATCGCGCAGGGTCAGTTCTGCCTTCCACTGCTTGTTGACCTTCAGGCCCGGGTTCTCGTAGCCATTGTAGGTAATGTCGATGGTGTCCTCCACAAAGGCGCTGCCCAGCAGGTCTACCAGACGGCTGTCCAGATTGGCCTTGCCCTGCGTGACGAGGTACTGTAATGCGTAGTTTGCAGTGTACATCTTGGTGTTGGAGGCCAGATCGTACAGGGTATCGTTGGTCACAGCCGGGCTGTCGGTCTTGGGGGTGCCGTCCGGATTATAGGAGTTCACCTTGCCCCATGCGTTCTGATACACCAGCTTGCCGTTTTTCACAATGGCCATCTGTGCGCTGGGGAAGCCGTTGTTCACGTCTGCCTGAATGATCTGCTCCAACAGCTCCAGTGCATCGCGGTCGATGCCCACGTCCTGCAGGCTGCCCTCCTGCACGGTGGGGTAGCCCACCCGCACGGTCACCTTTTTGCCGCGGGGACGGATGCCGCCCACCTGAATGGTGTTGCGGCCGTTGATGGTCTGGCCGGAAATATCCACGTTCCACACGCCGCCTGCCGCCATGGCAGCGGTGTTGATCTGGCGGTTATTGACGAACAGGTTAAAGCCGGTCACGCCCGCCTCGGGCTCCACGCACAGCGTTCCCTGCCCTGCGTAGCCCACAAAGGTGTACATGTGGTTCATGGCCAGCGTATCGTCGACGTAGCCCTTCCAGTTGGGGAACACCGGCTCGCCCTGCCAGCCGCCACTCACGCTGCCGCGGCTGGTCACCTTGACCGAGGCCGCCTTTTTAGGGACGAGGTTCAGGGAGTTGGTATCCTCCGCTGCGGCGGCTGCGGGCTCGGCAGCAGAGGCTGCCCCGGCGGTGCACACGTTGAGCGCCATCATGCCCAGACCGGCAACGCTGCCCTTCAGGAACGTTTTACGGGAAAATTTGGTTGACATGGTAAGGTCCTCCCATTCTTTTTGCCGCAATGCGACAATATTCCTGTATTCGTGCTTTTTGTCCCGCAGCAGCGGGACTGCCTTATGCCCCGAATTGTACGCGAGGCGAAACAAAATGTCAATCATGTTTTCATCTTGTGGCACAAAGTTTTGTATTTCTCAGTTTTTCGCCTATTTTGGCACATTGTTTTACGTTTTGTTTCAAATTTTCATGCGTTTTGTATACAACCAGCCGCAAAAATGCGTAAAAAAAGCCGCCGCACAAACCCTTGTGCAGCGGCTTCGGTTCATAATTTTTCTTACAGGATGCGGGCGCTGATAGCGTTTGCCACCTGAAACAGGTCCTTCTGGCCAATAAAGCCAAACTTGGCCTCGTGGCCGTCCGCAAAGCAGACTGTCAACTGGGACGCCTGCAGCGGATCGCCAAAACCCGCCGTCTGGATGCCATAGTGCAGCACCTTGCGGTAAGGCAGCACAAAAAGCTGCTGCCGCGTGCCCGTGACCCCCTGCATATCCACCATGATGATGCGGTGGCTGGTGAACACCACCTGATCGCGCACCGTCTTGTATGCGCCCACGATCTGCTCGCCCTCCAGCAGCAGGGCGTTAATATTTTTGCAGATATCCTTTTCCTGCAGGCGCATGAGGTTCTCCATCGGTTTATCGCGGAATTCCATTGTAGCGTTCCCCTTTCAGCGGTTTTATGGCTCTATTGTAGCATTTCTGCCGCCGGTTGGCAAGATAGCTACCCAGTGCAGGACAAAAAGAAAAGACCCGAACCGTTCAAGGTTCAGGTCTTTTGGAGCGGGTAATGGGAATCGAACCCACCTCCTCAGCTTGGAAGGCTGATATACTAGCCGATGTACTATACCCGCAATTGCAGAAAGAATTATACCATAACTTTCCGCAAATGTCCAGCATGAATTTAGCAGCTACATAGCTGGGCAGACACAACAAAAAAGCACTGCACATTCCTGTGCAGTGCTTTTCTTTCTGGTGGAGATTACCGGGATCGAACCGGTGACCTCTTGCATGCCATGCAAGCGCTCTCCCAGCTGAGCTAAACCCCCAGATGCTTGGCTTTGTGCCTGACGACATGGGTTATTATACCAGCCGGAGGGGCGCTTGTCAACGGTTTTTTACAAAAATCTCTTCTCTTTTTTCAGCGGTGCAGTGTGCCCGGAAGCTTTTGACGCTGCTGCGTTTTTCCCGGGCTGCTCTGCTGCAGAAGGCCGCAGCATTACCTGTCCCATTTGTCGCACAGGGCGTTGATCTGATCGGCAAATTTTGCCAGATCTTTGTTTGCACCGCCCTCGTTGTGCTCAATGACCCGCAGCAGGCGCTTGCCGGCGCTGAGCAGCCGCTGGAACACGGTAGCGGCGCGGTTTGCACCCTCGCCTGTTCTCTGCTCCACACGGATCTTCGTGCCCTCCTGCAGGCAGACTGCACCCTCGGCACCGATGGCCCACTGCGCACCGTTGTAGGGCGCGCAGGCGGTAAAGCCCTGTTCGGTCAGGGTTTCCACGAAGCGATTTTCCACCTCGTCCTCGCCGTGGATCACGAACACCCGCCGGGGCTTTTCCGTAAAGGCGTTCACCCAGCGCAGCAGACCGTCCTTGTCCGCGTGGCCGGACATGCCGGTCAGCTGACAGATCTCCGCCTTTACCTCAATGGGCTCACCGAACAGCTTGACCGAGTCCACTCCCTCGATGAGGGTGCGCCCCAAAGTGCCCACGGCCTGAAAGCCCACGAACAGAATGGTACATTCCGGCCGCCACAGGTTGTGCTTGAGGTGGTGGCGGATGCGTCCGGCTTCGCACATGCCGCTGGCAGACAGGATGACCTTGGGCGTGCGGTCGGTGTTGATCATGCGGGAGTCATCGCTGGTCACGCTGATGCGCAGCCCCGGCACGTTGATGGGGTCGATGCCCTTTTCCAGCAAAGCACGGGTCTGGGCGTCAAAGCAGTCGGGGTCTGTATCCCGGAAGATGCGGGTGGCCTCGGTGGCAAGCGGGCTGTCGATGTAGACCGGGAAGTTGCCGTGTCCTTTGACAAGCCCTTTTTCCTTAATCTCCCGCAAAAAATACAGCATTTCCTGCGTGCGGCCCACCGCAAAGCTGGGCACCACCACGTTGCCGCCCCGGTCAAAGGTGCGCTGCAAGATTTTTGCCAGCTCTGCCACATAGTCCGGCCGGGGGTCGTGGTTGCGGTCGCCGTAGGTAGACTCCATGAACACATAGTCTGCCTGTTGGATGTAGGCAGGGTCCTTTATGATGGGCTGCTCCAGATTGCCGATATCGCCGGAGAACACCAGCTTTGTGGTGGTGCTGCCCTCGGTGATCCACAGTTCGATGCTGGCAGAGCCCAGCAGGTGCCCCACGTCCACGAACCGTGCCTCGATGCCCGGGGCAAGCTCGATACGCTTGCCGTACTCCACACCCCGGAACAGGCGGCAGGCGGCCTCGGCATCCTGCACGGTGTACATGGGCTCCACCGGCTCTGCGCCGGAGCGCTTGCCCTTGCGGTTTTTCCACTCGGCTTCAAACTCCTGAATATGCGCCGAGTCCCGCAGCATGATGCCGCACAGCTCCACGGTGGGGATGGTGGCGTAGATCCTGCCCCGGAAGCCATTGTGCGCCAGCAACGGCAAAAGACCGGTATGGTCGATATGGGCATGGGTGATGAGCACAAAGTCGATCTCGCCGGGGGCTACGGGCAAGGGCTGGTTTTCGTACACATTTTTGCCCTGCTCCATGCCGTAGTCGATGAGGAAACGCTGCCCTGCCGCTTCCAGCATGGTGCAGCTGCCGGTCACCTCGTGGTTCGCGCCTAAAAATGTCAGCTTCAATGCAAAACACCTCCGGTTCGTTTTATGACTTTAGTATAGCATATTTTTAAGGTACACGCCGCACAAATCTGCGGAAAGTTTACGGGCATAATGCTGAATTGCAGAAAAAATTTTTATACAATCTTGACAAACCACCCTGTTCTGTTATAAACTTAGGATTGTATGACGTTCGTTCGTATTTTATGAGTCTTTTTAAATAGAGAGGTAGAAATTTATGGTTCGTAACGATTTGCGCAACGTTGCCATTATCGCTCACGTTGACCACGGCAAGACCACCCTGGTGGATGCCCTGCTGCGTCAGAGCGGCGCTTTCCGCGACAATCAGGCCGTGGCCGAGCGCGTGATGGACAGCGGCGATATCGAGCGTGAGCGCGGCATCACCATTCTGGCCAAGAACTGCTCCTGCACCTACAAGGGTGTCAAGATCAACATCGTCGACACCCCGGGCCACGCCGACTTTGGCGGCGAGGTGGAGCGCGTGCTGAAGATGGTCAACGGCGTGCTGCTGCTGGTGGACGCTGCCGAGGGCTGCATGCCCCAGACCCGCTTTGTGCTGCAGAAGGCTCTGCAGCAGAACCTGAGCCTGGTGGTGGCTATCAACAAGATCGACCGTCCCGATGCCCGCATCAAGGAAGTTATCGACGAGGTGCTGTACCTGCTGATGGACCTGGGCGCTACCGACGAACAGCTGGACTGCCCCATCCTGTTCTGCTGCGGCCGTGACGGCACCGCCAGCCTGGACCCCGATGTGCCTGGCACCGACCTGATCCCCCTGTTCGACACCCTGCTGAGCACCATCAAGCCGCCCGAGGGCGACCCTGAGGCTCCCTTCCAGATGCTGGTGTCCTCTGTGGACTACAACGAGTTCGTGGGCCGCATCGGCATCGGCCGCATCCAGAACGGTGTTGCCAAGGTGGGCGAGGAAGTGGTCGTGTGCGACTGGCACAACCCCGACCTGAAGATGCGCGGCCGTCTGACCAAGCTGTACGACTTCCAGGCCAACGGCCGTCAGCCCTGCGACAACATCACCGCAGGTGATATCGTGGCATTCTCCGGTCTGCCGGACGTGACCATCGGCAACACCCTGTGCAGCCCCTCCAATGTGGAGCCGCTGCCCTTCGTCAAGATCAACGACCCCACCGTGGAGATGACCTTCTCGGTCAACGACAGCCCGCTGGCCGGCCGTGAGGGCAAGTTCGTCACCAGCCGCCAGATCCGCGACCGTCTGCAGAAGGAACTGCTGAAGGACGTGGCCCTGAAGGTGGAGGACTCCGCCACCACCGATTCCTTCCGTGTCATGGGCCGTGGTGAGATGCACCTGTCCATCCTCATCGAGACCATGCGCCGTGAAGGCTATGAGTTGCAGGTCTCTCCCCCGCACGTTCTGACCAAGGTCATCGACGGCAAGACTTACGAGCCCATGGAGCATGTCGTCATCGACGTGCCCACCCAGTATCAGGGTGCCGTCATGACCGGTCTGGGCCAGCGCAAGGCCATCCTGCAGCAGATGGAGTCCCTGGGCTCTGACCGTGTGCGTCTGGAGTTCCGGATGCCCAGCCGCGGCCTGTTCGGCTACCGCAACCAGTTCCTGACCGATACCCACGGCGAGGGCATCATCAACCAGATCTTTGACGGCTACGACGTCTGGGCTGGCATGATCGCCAACCGCTCCACCGGTTCTCTGGTCAGCTTTGAGACCGGCGAGGCCGTCACCTACGGCCTGTTCAACGCTCAGCAGCGCGGCACCCTGCTGGTGGGCCCCGGCGAGAAGGTGTACGAGGGCATGGTCATCGGCTACACCGCTTCCGGCGAGGATGTGGACGTGAACGTCTGCAAGACCAAGCACCTGACCAACACCCGTTCTTCCGGCTCCGACGACGCTCTGCGCCTGATCCCCATCAGCAAGCTGAGCCTCGAGGGCTGCCTGGAGTTCCTGGCACAGGACGAGCTGCTGGAGGTCACCCCGGAGAACCTGCGTATCCGTAAGCAGATCCTGAACCACGACCAGCGCATGAAGGCCAAGAGCAAGCTGAAGTAATTTCAAAAAAGCATCCTTTTATAGCAGCGCAGAAGCACCTACGGGCGTTTTTGCGTTGCTTTTTTCATAGCTGACAAATTACTCAGCATTTTTTGCAAAAAGGGCTTGCAAAAGTGCGGTGACTGCGGTATAATATTTTTCGCAGTCACTGATATGCCTCTTTAGCTCAGTCGGTTAGAGCACCTGACTGTTAATCAGGGTGTCGCCTGTTCGAGTCAGGCAAGAGGCGCCAGCAAGCGATGGATATTCTTCCATCGCTTTTTTGTTTATCTGCATCTTTTTCGCCCTTTCTTTACGGTTCTTAAAAAATATCGCCTTGAAGAACCCTAGTGGTTGTGGTATACTTTTATAAGTTTATAGGCGTGGAAAAGGTACTGTGCAGGCTGCACAGTCTTTTCTGCCCACAGACAGGCGCTCCCCGGTCAGAAGACTGCCGTGCAGGAGCGCAGTTTTTTCGTTGGTCAAATCAGCAGGCAGGCCGGTGGTCTTGTGCGGCAAACACAGGGCGGCAGGGCGGCTTGGTGTCGTTTGAATAAATCTTGAGAGTAAAAGGAAACATCTATGCGTTATACCTACGTCCGGCAGCACGATACCACCGACTGTGCGGCTGCCTGTCTGGCCATGGTGTGCCTGCACTACAAAAAGGAAGTTACCATTACCCGCCTGCGGGATATGATGGGCACCGACCTGAAAGGCACCAACCTTGTAGGCCTGCAAAAAGCCGCCAATGAACTTGGTTTTACCACCGCCGCAGTCCGCGTGGACCGCGAAAACTTTCTGAGCGATTTCTCGCTTCCCTGTATTGCACAGGTCATCACCGATCAGGGTCTGGCTCACTTTGTTGTGGTGTTCAAAAAGACCACCATCAAGGATGATGGCGCACGCCGCAAGCATATGCTGCAGGACGCCGAGACCCGCAAGGAAGAAGAGGAAAAGGGCAAAAAGCATAAGTGCAAGGATTACGTTATCATCGGTGATCCCGGCACGGAACTGAAAAAGATCAGTCTGGACGAGTTCTACAAGAACTTTACCGGTGTTCTGCTGCTTTTGAACCCCACCTCGGAGTTCAAGGGCGGCAAGATTGAAAAGGGCGGCATGATGAAGCGGTATATCAACCTGCTGCTGCCCCAGAAAAAGCTGTTCTTCTACGCCATCCTCAGTTCGATCATCACCACCATTCTGGGCATCGCGTCCTCCATGTTCAATAAGATCCTGATGGATGAGGTGCTGCCTTACGGGTTGAACAGCCTGCTGGTCACATTGATCCTGGTGTTCAGTGTGGTCAGCATTACCAGCACGCTGATCGGCTTTGTGCGCCAATGGGTGCTGATCCATCTGTCCATCAAGATCGATATCCCGCTGATGCTGGGTTACTTCGGGCACATCTTCAATCTGCCCATGAAGTTCTTTGCCACCCGCAAGACCGGTGATATCACCACCCGTTACTCGGACGCAAACACCATCAAATCCATCTTTACCAGCATCGCGCTGAGCCTTGTGATGGATATTTCCATGGCTGTCATCACCGGCATCATTCTGTTCCGCATGAACGCCATGCTGTTCTCCATCTCGCTGTTCATGGCGCTGGTCAGCATCCTTCTGGTGCTGGTGTACAAACAGCCTTATAAAAAGATCAACGAAGAGAGCATGGCACAGTCGGCTGCGCTGAACAGCCAGATGATCGAGAGCCTGCGCGGCATCGAGACCGTCAAGTGCAACGCCAACGAGCAGACCGAGCTGGATAATCTGGAACGCGAGTATATGAAGAGCCTGAAGATCAGCCTGCGCTCCAGCCGCATCAGCACCACGCAGGGCCTGATCTCTTCCTTCATCTCCACCGGTTTCAGTATGCTTACCACCTATGTGGGCATTACGCAGGTGCTGAACGGCGAGATGACGCTGGGCGGCTTTATGGCCTTCAGCACCTTGTCCGGCTACTTCACCTCCCCCCTGAGCAACCTGATCGGTTTGCAGATGCAGATTCAGGAAGCCAGCATCTCCATGAAGCGTCTGACCGAGATCATGGACTACCCCTCTGAGTACGAGACCGCCGAGGGTGTGGAGCAGAGCGAGCTGGACAAGGTGGAGGGCGACATCGAGTTCAAGGACGTTACCTTCCGCTACGGCAACCGCGCTCCCGCGCTGGATCACATCAGCTTCACCATTCCCGCCGGTAAAAAGGTGGCGCTGGTGGGCGGCAGCGGCAGCGGCAAATCCACCATCACCAAACTGCTGCTGAAGTACTACGACCCCGAGGACGGCGAAATCGACATAAACGGCGCAAATCTGGCCGAGTACACCAACAGTTCGGTGCGCCGCGCCATTGCCTATGTGCCCCAGAACATCGAGCTGTTCAGTAAGACCATCTACGACAACATCCGCATCTCCCGCATGGATGCCACGCTGGACGAGGTGAAGGAAGCTGCCAAAAAGGCCGATGCCCACGAGTTTATCCGTCACCTGCCGCTGCAGTACAACACCTATCTGGAGGAAGCCGGCAACGGCCTGTCCGGCGGTGAGAAGCAGCGTATCGCACTGGCACGCGCCTTCCTGAAGGACTCTAACCTCTACATTCTGGACGAGTCTACCAGTAATCTGGACTTTGCCACCGAGACTCTGATCTTCAACATGATCTACGAGCAGCTGGCAGACCGCTCCATGCTGATCGTGGCGCACCGCCTTTCTACCATCCGTGACTGCGACCTGATCCTTGTGATGGATCACGGCAAGATCGTGGAGCGCGGCACCCATGATGAACTGCTGGCAAAGGATGGCCGTTATGCCGAACTGTGGAATATGCAGCAGGGCATCTTCCGCAAGCGCAAGTCCGAGCCCGCTCCGCAGGTACCTTCTGCTGTGGTGGAAGAGGACGACGACGGCGAGTCCATCACCTACTGACCGCACCGCATCCGCAGCCTTTGCCCGGATGCAGCATAAGCTCTTTCCCGCTGGGGAAACCAAAAAATGCCTCGTTATGGTGTGCCCGGAGGCAGACGCTTCCGGGCACCTTTTTGTTTCGGCTCACATTAAAAATATAACAGGATTAGGGGTAATTTATCATGAATGAGATCAAAGTTGCAGAAAACAAGACCCTCAAGCTGACCAACGTCCTCTCCCGCCTCGTGCGCCCTGAGGAACTGGGCAATCTGCCGGTCATCCTGACCCAGATGCAGAACTTTATGAAGAGCAACGGCGCACAGCCTATCGGCCCGCTGGTGCAGGCGGTAAAGATGGGTACCGGCCCGGATCATGTGCCGGAACTGTACATGATGCAGCAGGCTACCCAGATGATCGCCCAGATGGAGCCCGGCTACCACATGGACGCTGTGCTGCGGGTGAAGAACTGCCTGTACGCCCACTACACCGGCCCGATGAGCCACAACCAGCTGGCTACCGCCAAGCTGCAGATCATGGCCTTTGAAAACGACATCAAGCTGACCGGCGACAACTATACCATCTATGTCAATCAGGACGATGACGATGCCGTGATCGACGTATTTATGGAGACCAAATAATTATGACGACAACCATTCAGAACCTTTCGGATCTGCAGGACCGCCGGATCATGATGGACAAAAAGCTGCCCCCTTATGGGTACGCCTTTGTCATTCTGACCGGTCTGTTCATGATTTTTCTGGTGATCTGGAGCACCCAGACCAACCGCATTTATGTCAGCCAGAACAGCGGTGTGGTGCAGGCCGCCAACAAGACCTACATCATGTCCAGCTACTCCGGCTCCATCACTGAGCTGTATGTCTCTGAGGGCAGCTATGTGAACGAAGGCGATCTGATCGCCCGGCTGAAGAGCACCGATCTGGATATGCAGAAGGATAACCTGCAAAGCCAGCTGGATATCTACCAGAAACAGCTGGATCAGTACAACAAGCTGCTCAAGTGCATTCAGGACGACACCAACTACTTCGACGAGACGAATGCCGAGGATCAGCCCTACTACTACCAGTACCAGACCTACAAAAGCCAGGTGGCGCAAAAGACCTTTGACGCCACCACCTATCAGGCTGCCGGTTACTCCGACACCCAGATCAAGGCGCTGATGGAGCAGAACCAGAGTGAGCTGGAGGCTTTGTACTACTCTACCATGCAGTCCATCTCCCAGAGCATTACCAGCGCACAGGTCAATGTGGATAATCTGCAGGCGCAGATAGATTCCCTGAACACTGGTGCCAACGATTACTACATCTATGCGCCCACCTCCGGCGTGATCCACATGGACAGCCCCTACAAGGAGGGCATGGTGCTGAGCGCCGGTTCCGCACTGGCTACCGTTGCCAGCGAGAACGATGATCTGGAGATCATGGCCATGGTGACGGTGAACGACCGCCCCCTGCTGCATGTCGGCGACCCCTGCAAGATCGCCATCACCGGCCTGTCGGAGTATTCCTACGGCACGCTGACCGGCACAGTCACCTCCATTGACAGCGATGTGACCTCCAGCAACAACGGCTCCTACTACAAGATGACCATCAAGCCCGACGCCACCTATGTGGTGAGCCGCAGCGGCGACAAGGTGGATCTTTCCAACGGTATGAGCGTGACCGCCCGCGTGGAATACGATCAGGTCACCTATTTTGAGTATGCTATGGAGGCTCTGGGCGTGCTGTTCCGCTAAAAACGGATTACGCAGCACGGCAGGATGCCCCCTTCTACACCACCCCAAAGAGGTACAAACAACATGATTCGAACCGCAAAGAAACTGGCCGCCTGTGTGCTGATGCTGGGTGTGCTGGTATGCGGCACCGCACTGAGCGCTGCCGCAGCCAGTCTGCCGCTTGAGCAGCAGAACGGCGTTTCACTGCCATGGCTCAAGGACGTGCCCGCCGAGAGCATTGCCACCGGCAGTTACTCTGCCAATATGCTGCTGGGCGCTTCCCAGCAGCTATCCCCCGTGGTCAGCCCCAGTTACAGCACCGACTCTGTGGTCTTTTTGACCGATGACAGCAGCGTGCTGACCGTAAGCAGCAGCGGCGTGGTACAGGCTGTGGGCGTTGGCACGGCCACCGTTACGGCAGCAGCCGGCAACCAGATCTGCGCCTACACCATCGTGGTATCCATGGACTCCTCCATGATCGTGACCGAGATGGACCTTTCCCTCTCCTCCAACACCATCTATGTGGGCAACTCGGTGTCGGCTTCGCTGCAGGTGCGCCCCAGCTCTGCTTCCAACTACGCCACTGTCACCCTAACCTCCTCTAACGAGAAGATTGCTACGGTGAACAGCTTTGGCCGTGTGACTGGCGTAGCTCCCGGCAAAGCCACCATTACCGCCACCTGCGGCTCGGTGGTAGCCACCACCACCGTTACGGTGCTTGCCCTGCCCACGGATTCTTCCACCGGCACAAGCGGCACCACCTCCAACAACAGCGGACAGGTGATCACTCCCAACACCAACTACATCGTGCTCAAGCCCGGTGCCACCCGCACCATTACGGCCAAGGCCACCCCTGCCAGTGCATCCCAGTCCTTCACCTTCAAGTCCGGCAACAGCAGCATTGCCACGGTCAGCCCCACGGGCGTGGTCACGGCGGTAGGCACCGGTTCTACCTCCATTACCATCTCCAACGGCAAGGCTACTGCCATGGTCACCGTCATCGTGAACCGCTCGGCAGATGCCGCCTCCGGCAGCGACAGCAACAATGACGGCACGAACACCCCGGACGACAGCACCGCTATCCCGCTGGACCCTGTGGTGCAGACCATTCAGGACAGCACCGAGGATCAGGTGGTGTTCGCCCAGTCTGAGGTTCCCATCGTGACCGGCGAGATTCTGAACGCCCTGCGCACCACCGGCAGAACCCTGTGCGTGGTGGGCGACGGCTACACCCTGAACGTTTCCGGTAAGGACGTAAAGAGCACCACCAGTGAGATCGACACTGCCATCACCTTCACCGAGAGCGAAGAGGGACTGGAGTTTGAGCTGGACAACGGCCGTACCCTTCCCTGCGCGGTGCAGCTGGAGCTGGACGTGAGCACTTACTCCCGCCTGTACCTGTACAATACCATCAGCAACAAGTGGCAGTTCCTGAACAGCTACAAGGACGGCGTGATCACCGCCGACACCGCCGGCCGCTACCTGCTGACCAACCAGAACCTGCGGTTCGGTGATATCAACTGGACCTTCTTCATCGCAGGCGGCGTGGTGGTGATCCTCATCGCCATTGCCTACATCGTGCTCAAGAAGCGCTACTGGTTCTGGTAAGCTCCCCTTCCCCTGCATATACGACCGCCCGCTGCACAACATTTCGTGCAACGGGCGGTTTTGTGTTATAGACGATTTAGAATGGTCTCCGCGCGGCTCCGACCATTTTTAGCGGAAGAATATTTTTATCTTCATATGAAAAAAGTGGTTCAGAAACGCCCGCAGGCGTTTCTGAACCACAGTTCTAATCATCTTTCCGCTGAATATGGCCAAAGCAGCGCGGCGGCCATTTCAAATCGTCCTCTCTCCGGTCACTCCACCGTTACGCTCTTGGCAAGGTTGCGGGGCTTATCCACATCGCAGCCGCGCAGCACAGCCATATAGTAAGCGAACAATTGCAGCGGCACGATGAGCTGCAGCGGCATCAGAATGTCGTCATACTCGTCCAGACGGATGACCTCGGTGGCAACGCCCTCCGGCACCTCCGCGTCCTTGGTGGTGAACAGCAGCACCCGCGCCCCGCGGCTGCGGGTCTCCTTGGCGTTGGAGATGGTCTTTTCGTAGACGTTTTTCTGGGTAGCCAGCGCAATCACCGGCACACCGTCCGTAATCAGGCTGATGGTACCGTGCTTCAGCTCCCCTGCCGCGTAGGCATCCGAGTGCACATAGCTGATCTCCTTCAGCTTCAGACTGCCCTCCAGCGAGAGGGCATAGTCGAACCCGCGCCCGATGAAAAAGCAGCTCTGGGTGTTCACATAGCGGCTGGCAAGGTACTTGATCTGCTCGCAGTCCGCAAGGCGGGGCTTGATGACCTCTGCCGCGTGCAGCAGTTGGGCGGTGTAGTACTTGGTCTTTTCATCGGTCAGCTGCCCGCGCGCGTAGGCCAGACGCAGGGCAAACAGGTACAGCACACACAGCTGCACCATATAGGCCTTGGTGGACGCTACCGCGATCTCCGGCCCTGCGTAGGTGTACATGACGTAATCCGCTGCCCGGGCAATGCTGCTGCCCACCACGTTCACAATGGCCAGCACCGGCACGCCCCGGCTCTTGGCCAGCTTGAGGGCGGCCAGCGTATCGCTGGTCTCGCCAGACTGGCTGATGATGATGACCAGATCTTCCGGCTTCAGGATGGGGTCACGGTAGCGGAACTCGCTGGCGATGTCCACCTCTGCGGGCACCCGCGCCAGCGTCTCGATGGCGGTCTTGCCCACCATGCCGGCGTGCATGGCCGTGCCGCAGCCCACCAGATGCACCGTGCCGATACTGCGCAGCTTTTCGTCCGTCAGTTCCGGAATGCGCAGCTCCGGCAGGCCATTCTCCACCCGGGGGCTGACCGTTGCAGTGATGGCGGCGGGCTGCTCGTTGATCTCCTTGAGCATAAAGTGGGGGTAGCCGCCCTTTTCCGCGGCTTCCATATCCCAGTCTGCGGTCAGCTTTTCGCGCTCCACTGCCTCGCCGAACTCGTTATAGAAGCGGATGCCCTGTGCCGTGCACACGGCCATGTCCCCTTCCTCCAGCACGCTGTAGCTGCGGGTGTACTTGAGCAGCGCCGGGATATCCGAAGCCACAAAGTTTTCGCCCTCGCCCCAGCCCACGATGAGCGGGCTTTCCCGCTTGACCGCAAAGATGGTGTCCGGGTAGTCCTTGAACAGCACCGCCAGCGCGTAGCTGCCCCGCACCTTGGCAAGCGCAGCCTGCAAAGCCTGTAAAGGCTCGCCCTGATAGCAACTGTCGATGAGCTTTACCAGCACCTCAGTATCGGTCTCGCTGGCAAAGGTGTAGCCCTTAGCGATCAGGCGCTCCTTCAGCGCGCCGTAGTTTTCAATAATACCGTTGTGCACGATGCTGACCCGGGGCGTGGAGTGCGGGTGGCTGTTCACGTCGCTGGGCTCGCCGTGGGTCGCCCAGCGGGTATGACCGATGCCACAGCTGCTCTGGGGCAGCGCCAGCTCTTCCAGCTTACTGCGCAGGGTGGAAAGCCGCCCCTTGCTTTTGACCACGCGAATACCGTCCCTCTGGGTAAGCGCCACACCGGCAGAATCGTACCCGCGGTACTCCAGTTTTTCCAAACCGTCCAGCAGCACCTGCTGGGCGCTGCGCATCCCGACATAACCTACAATGCCACACATACAAAATACCTCCAGACCGACTGCGGCGCGCCGAAATGCGCTGCTGCACAGTCAGTTTCCTCTATCAAAGTCTATGTTCTTGTATGGCTTTCTTTGCAGGGTTCTGTTTCGGTATTGCTGCCGGTTTTTGCCCTGTTCTGCGGCTGGTATAGCCCTCAGCCGGAGAAACATCCGCCGAATCTTTCGATGATTCCTCTCCTCGTC